>JAESFN010000312.1_pt1 | contig 55193 bp, 46 predicted proteins | sample 9269411 | NCBI WGS metagenome assembly JAESFN01 (sample SAMN14505399, study PRJNA617100) | algae metagenome | isolation source: Iphinoe sp. HA4291-MV1 and co-occurring heterotrophs from trail next to... | place: USA: Maunawili Falls, Hawaii | collected 2009-07-25
CCCTCTCCCGGCCTCGCTTCGCGCGGCCACCCTCTCCCCAATGGGGAGAGGGTTGGTTAAGCTGCGGAGATGATCCTCGTTCTCCCCGCCCTCGCCCGTGTGTTGCTGGAGCCGCACCTCCCCGCCGACGCTGACACTCGCTGGTTCGCCACGGCCGATGATGCCTGCACGATGGCGCCCGGCGCCGAAATCGGCTGGCTCGACATGTACGAAACCAGGGACATGGTCGCGGCGATGGAGCGCGCCGACGCGCTCAAATGGCTGAACTCGATCTATGCCGGAATCGACTGGATGCCCAAGGAACAGCTCGCCCGGCAAGGCGTGAAAGTGACGAACGGCGCGGGCATCAACGCGATCACGATCGCCGAATATGTCGTGATGGGCATGCTGACGATCGCGAAAGGCTATCGCGAGGTCGTGCGGGCGCAGGATAGGCATGAATGGCTGCGCGCTCCGCCGGGCCGGCTGGAGCTGGCCGAAACCAAGGCGCTGCTGCTGGGCGCGGGCGCGATCGGGTCGCTGATCCGGACGCGGCTGGAAGCTTTCGATGTCGCCGTAACTGCGGTGCGCCGCCGGCCTGGTCCGGGCGAGCTTGGCGCCGCTGAATGGCGCGCCCGGTTGAGCGAGTTTGACTGGGTGATCCTGGCGGTTCCAGCGACTGCCGAAACCGAGGGCATGATCGGCACGGCCGAGCTCGCGGCGATGAAGGCGGACGCGATCCTGATCAACATCGCACGCGGCAGTGTCGTCGATCAGGAAGCCCTGACGCGCGCGCTGGCGGAAAAGCGGATCGGCGGCGCCTTTCTTGACGTCACCACGCCCGAGCCGCTGCCCGCCGATCACCCGCTCTGGACCCTGCCCAACGCTCATATCACCATGCACCTGTCGGGGCAGTCGCAAACCAGGATGTTCCAGCGTGGCGCGGCGCTCTTCCTCGACAATCTCGCCCGCTACCGGGCCGGCGATCCGCTGATCAACGAAGTCGATCTCGACCTGGGTTACTAGTTCAGGCTAAGCCATCACCGTGTCACGGGAATCGGCAAAGCCGATACCGCGTGCGCGGGGCGCTTGTGATCTGATCCGGCGAACGGGGGACATCAATGACGAAGGCATCCGACCTCTTCATCCAATGCCTGGAAGAGGAGGGCGTCGAATATATCTTCGGCGTTCCCGGCGAGGAAAATCTCGACATGCTGGACAGCCTGTCGCGCTCCACAAAGATCAAGCTGATCCTGACCCGGCATGAGCAAGGCGCGGGCTTCATGGCCGCCACCTATGGCCGCCACACCGGGAAGACCGGCGTGTGCATGGCGACCCTGGGGCCGGGCGCCACCAATTTCGTCACTGCCGCCGCCTACGCCCAGCTGGGCGGCATGCCGATCCTGATGGTGACCGGGCAGAAGCCGATCAAGAAGTCGAAGCAGGGCCGCTTCCAGATCCTCGACGTCGTCGACATGATGCGGCCGATCACCAAATTCACGCATCAGCTCGCCAGCGCCGACAACATCCCGAGCCGCATCCGCGAAGCGATCCGGCTGGCCGAAGAGGAAAAGCCCGGCGCGACTCATATCGAGTTCCCCGAGGACGTCGCCGACGAGCAGACCGACTCGAGGCCGCTGAAGCCGAGCCTGGCGCGGCGGCCCTCGGCCGAGCCCAAGGCCGTGCGCGCCGCCGTGGCGATGATCGAGAAGGCCAAGGCGCCGATCCTGGTGATCGGCGCGGGCGCGAACCGCAAGATGACCGGCAGGATGCTGCTGCAGTTCGTCGAGAAGACCGGCATACCTTTCCTCACCACGCAGCTCGGCAAGGGCGTCATCGACGAGACGCATCCGAAATTCCTCGGCTGCGCGGCGCTGTCATCGGGCGACTTCGTCCATCGCGCGATCGAAGCGGCGGATCTGATCGTCAATATCGGCCACGACGTGATCGAGAAGCCGCCCTTTTTCATGAAGAACGGCGGCACCCCGGTCATTCACATCTCCAACCGCTCGGCGGAGGTCGACCCGGTCTATTTCCCCGAGGTGGAAGTGCTGGGCGATATCGCCAACGCGATCTGGCAGATGAAAGAGGATATCGTTCCCAAGGGCTGGGGTTGCGAGAAGATGCTCGCCGCGCGCCAGGCCGAGGTCGAGCACACCGCCAGTCTCGACGGTGATGCGCGCTTCCCGATCTTTCCACCCTATGTGGTGCGGAAAATCCGCGAAGCGATGCCGGCCGACGGCATCATCTGCCTCGACAACGGCGTCTACAAAATCTGGTTCGCGCGCAACTACCCGGCTCGCCAGCAGAATACGGTGCTGCTGGACAATGCGCTGGCGACGATGGGGGCCGGCCTGCCCTCCGCGATGGCCTCGGCGATGGTCTATCCGGACCGCAAGGTGATGGCGATCTGCGGCGATGGCGGCTTCATGATGAACAGCCAGGAGATGGAAACGGCCGTCCGCCTCAAGCTCAACCTCACTGTGCTCATCCTGAACGACAACAGCTACGGCATGATCCGCTGGAAACAGGCGAATATGGGCTTCAAGGATTGGGGCCTGACCTATGGCAACCCGGATTTCGTGAAATATGCCGAAGCCTATGGCGCCAGCGGCCACCGCGTGACGAGCGCCGAGATGCTGCCGGGCTTGCTCAAGCAATGTCTCGACACGCCCGGCGTCCACCTGATCGACTGCCCGGTGGATTATTCCGAAAACGATAAGATTTTGAACAACGACATCAAACAGCTCAGCAAGGCGTTGTAGGGGCATCTCGTCATCCCGGCGAAGGCCGGGATCCAGTTCATTTGGCCCGGCTGGATACCGGCCTACGCCGGCATGACGGAGTGACCAGTGGCAGTTCTGAAAGACACCTACCCGCTCTATCTCGCGAACGAGGCCTGGTCCGGCAATGCCGACCTCGAGGTTACGGACAAATATACCGGCAAGGTCGCCTTTCGCGTCGCGATGGCCGGCAAGGATGAGATCGACGCCGGGATCGCCGCCGCCGTCGAGGCCGTCGAACCGATGGCGCGAATGCCCGCTTATGAACGGCAGGCAGTGCTGGATCACTGCGTCGCGCGGTTCAAGGAACGGTATGACGAACTCTCCTACGCACTGTGCGTCGAGGCGGGCAAGCCGATCAAGGACGCCGAGGGCGAGGTCACGCGTCTGATCGACACCTTCCGCATCGCCGCCGAAGAGTCGGTGCGCATGACCGGCGAGGTTCAGCCGCTCGATATCAGCCCCCGCGCCAAGGGCTATCAGGGCATCTGGAAGCGGGTGCCGATCGGTCCCTGCTCGTTCATCTCGCCGTTCAATTTCCCGTTGAACCTCGCCGCGCACAAGATCGCGCCGGCGATCGCGGTCGGCTGCCCGTTCGTGATGAAGCCGGCCAGCCGCACACCCTTGGGCGCGATCATCATGGGCGAGGTGCTGGCCGAAACGAATCTGCCCAAGGGCGCCTTCTCGATTCTCCCCGCCCACCGCGAAGGCGCGGACCTGTTCACCGAGGATGACCGGCTGAAGCTCCTGTCTTTCACCGGCTCGCCGGGCGTAGGCTGGGATCTGAAGGCGAAGGCCGGCAAGAAGAAGGTGGTGCTGGAGCTGGGCGGAAACGCGGCGGTGGTGATCGATCGCGACGCCGATCTGGACGATGCTGTCGAGCGCACTGTCTTCGGCGCCTTTTACCAGTCGGGGCAGAGCTGCATCGGTGTGCAGCGCATCGTCGTTCACGAGGATGTATACGACGCCTTCAGGGATAGGTTGGTCGCCAAGACCAAGACCCTGGTCGCCGGCGACCCGCACGACCGCAACACGTTCGTCGGCCCGATGATCGATGTGAAGGAAGCCGAGCGCCTCGACAAATGGATCGAGGAAGCGGTCGCGAGCGGCGCGAAACTGCTCTGCGGCGGCAAGCGCGACGGCGCGATGCTGGAGGCGACACTGCTCGAAAATGTCGGCCGCGACACCAAGCTCAATCGCGAGGAAGCCTTCGGCCCGGTCGCTTTCTTCGAACGCTTCTCGACCTGGCAGGAAGCGCTGGATATCGTCAACGACAGCAAATTCGGGCTGCAGGCCGGCATCTTCACCCGGGACATTTTCCAGGTGCTCGACGCCTGGGATCATCTGGATGTCGGCGGCGTGGTGGTGAACGACGTGCCGAGCTACCGCGTCGACAACATGCCCTATGGCGGCGTGAAGGACTCAGGCCTAGGCCGCGAAGGCGTGCGCTTCGCGATGGAGGATATGACCGAAATCCGCAACCTCGTCATTCGTCGCAAGTAAGGTTTCGGTAAGGCCGCGACTTAACGCTTCCTACATCGCGGCCGTGCGAATTCCGTCCAATGGCTTTTGGGCAGGAACCTATGACACTTACGGCGAAGCGCGGCTTGGTGCTGGGCGCGATCACGTTGACGGCGGCCGCCTTGATGGTGGTGTCGGTGGGTCCTGCGCTTGTCGCGGCACTCCTGGGTGCGGGCTTGCGAGACGGCGTAATGGCGGTCTCCGCGATTCTCAATATCGCCCTCGTGCTGCTGAGTTGGCGCCTTTACGCCGGCCTGAAAACCGAAGGTGAACGCCGCAAATCCGCTGAAGAGCGCGTCGCCTATCTGACCCGCCAGGACGCGCTGACCGGCCTGCTCAACCGCCACAGCTTCCTGGATGATGCCGGGACGATGCTGAAAAAGAGCGCGCGCCGCGGCCGCGAGGTCGCCATGCTGCTGCTCGATCTCGATCATTTCAAGACCGTCAACGATGTGAACGGCCATGAGATCGGCGACGCCACGCTGAAGCTGGTCGCCGAACTGGTCCGCCTGAACGCTCCTGAAGGCGCAGTCATCGCCCGGCTCGGCGCCGACGAATTCGGTGTGATGTTCAGCTTCGAGGCAGAGCGGCCGGATGTCGCCGACGCTCTCGCCGAGCGGCTGGTGACCGAAATGAGCGAGCGGCTGGATGTCGCCGGCGCCGCGATCCACACCGGCGCGTCGATCGGCATCGCCCGCACCGATGCGAGCTGCGAGACGGTCGAAAAGCTGCTGCGCCGCGCCGACATCGCGATGTTCTCTTCCAAGAATGCCGGCCGCAACCGCTATCACTGGTTCGACATGTCGATGGAGCGCGAACTCAATATGCGCAACGCCATCGAGGCGGGCATGCGCGACGGCATCCCGATCGGTCAGTTCGTCCCCTATTACGAGCAGCAGGTCGATCTCGCTTCCGGCAAGCTCCACGGCTTCGAGATGCTGGCGCGCTGGGAGCACCCGACTCGCGGCATCATCCCGCCCGACATCTTCATTCCGATCGCCGAGGAAACCGGCATGATCGCCGACCTGTCGATGTCGGTCATGCGCCAAGCGTTCGAGGAAGCGAAGAACTGGGATCCGTCGCTGACGCTGTCGGTCAACATCGCGCCGAGCCAATTGAAGGACCCGTGGTTCGCGCACAAGATCATCAAGCTGCTGGTTGAAACCGGCTTCCCGGCCAACCGGCTGGAGATCGAGATCACCGAAAGCGCATTGATCGAAAATATGGGCGTCGCCCAGTCGATCGTCGGCAGCCTGAAAAATCAGGGCATCCGCATCGCCCTCGATGATTTCGGTACCGGCTATTCGTCGCTGTCCAACCTGCGCGCCCTGCCGTTCGACCGGGTGAAGATCGACCGCAGCTTCGTCACCTCGCTCGTCACCAACAGCGAAAGCAACGCGATCGTGAACGCGATCACGCGGCTGAGCGACAGCCTGGGCCTGCCTGTGACGGCCGAAGGCGTCGAGACGCCGGAAATCGAGGCGCGACTGCGCACGATGGGTTGCTATCAAGGCCAGGGCTGGCATTTCGGCAAGCCGATGGATGTCGGCCAGGTCCGCGCGATGCTCGCCGAGCGCAACCTTCTCCCCGTCCGCCGCCTCGGCGCCCCGGCCGGCGAGCGCGTCCGCGAACTCCGCCGCACCGCCTGAACGTCAGACCCGCGCGAGCAAAGCCTGCGCGCGCACCAGGTGCGGGCGGTCGATCATCTTGCCGTCAAGCGTGAGCACGCCCGCGTTCGGTTCGGCAGCGAAAGCATCAACGACAGCGCGGGCATGCGCCACCGCTTCATCGGAAGGCGCGAATGCCTCGTTGATAATCGGCACCTGATCAGGGTGGAGTGCCATCATGCCGAGGAAACCGTCACGCGCTCCGCGTTCGGCATAGGCTTTGAGGCCGTCCAGATCGCGGATGGCCGGATAGACTGTTTCGATCGGCGGAACGCTTGCCGCCGCCGCCGCGAACAAGGTTAGAGAACGGGCGAGTTCATAGGGCGCGGTATAGCTGCCGTCCGGATGCCGGGCCGCATTAGCACCGATCGCGGCGGGCAAATCTTCCGCGCCCCAGGTGAGGCCGGCCAGCCGGGGCGAAGCGCCGGCATATTCGCCAAGCGCGAACATCGCGCGCGGCGTCTCGGTCGCGATCGGCAATACCAGCCAATCCGCATCGCCGCGCATCCGCAACCGGTTGTCGAGATCGGCGAGCGACGCCGCGCCCTCCGCTTTTGGCAGGACGATACCTGTGGGCCGCGCCGCCGTCACCGCGTTGAGATCGTCATCGGCCATGCCGCTATCGAGCGGATTGATCCGCACGAACAGCGCGACCTCTCGCCCCGCTTCCATGAGAAACGCCGCGACCTCCCTTCGCGCCCCGGCCTTGTTGGCAAGCGACACTGAGTCTTCGAGGTCGAGGATCAACGCGTCGGCGCCATAGCCGAGCGCCTTGCGCATTCGCTCAGGCCGATCACCCGGCACGAACAGCAGTGATCGCAGACGCGGACGACTCACAGGGGCAGCCCTGCGTCGCGCAGCAGCGATTTGGCGATGATCGTCTGCTGGATCTGGCTGGTGCCTTCATATATGCGGAGCAGCCGCACATCACGGTAGAAGCGCTCGACCTTGTATTCTGCCATATACCCCGCGCCGCCGTGGATCTGCACCGCCCGGTCGGCGACCCGTCCAACCGCTTCGGTCGCGAAATATTTGGTCGCGGCGACATCGGCCGAGACTTTCTCGCCTGCATCAAAGCGCGCCGCCACGTCCTTCGCCATCACCCACGACGCATAGGCCTCGGTGCGGCTGTCGGCGATCATGCCCTGGATCAGCTGGAAGGCGCCGATCGCCTGGCCGAACTGCTTGCGCTCCGCGGCATACCGCACGCTCTCCTCGACGAGCCGGTCGCTCATCCCCGCGGCCACGGCGGAGATGTGGATGCGGCCGCGGTCCAGCACCTTCATCGCCGTCTTGAAGCCCCGGCCCGGCACGCCCCCGATGATATTAGCCGCAGGCACGATGGCATCGTCGAAGATCACGTCGCACGTCATGGTGCCTTTCTGACCCATCTTCTTGTCGATCGAGCCGAGCCGTATGCCAAGCGTATCGGCAGGCACGATGAACGCGCTGACGCCGGAGGCGCCGGCAATGCCGGGATCGCTGCGCGCCATCACTGTGAACATGCCGGCTCGCGGCGCGTTGGTAATATAACGCTTGGTCCCATTCAGCCGGTAACTGTCGCCTTCCCTGGTCGCGGTCATGGCGATGGAAGCGGCGTCCGATCCCGCTTCCGGCTCGGTCAGCGCGAAGCTGGCGATCGTGTCGCCGGACGCGAGCCGGGGCAGCCACTCGGCCTTTTGCTCTGGCGTGCCGTCCATCATGATGCCCTGGCTGCCGATGCCCACCGTGGTGCCGATCAGCGAGCGATAGGCCGGCGCGGTCCGCCCCAGCTCGAATGCGATCCGCACTTCCTCGCTCATCGTCAGGCCAAGGTCGCCATAATCTTCCGGCACGGTCAGCCCGAACAGCCCGAGCGCGCGAATTTCCTCGACGATTTCCTCTGGCACCGCATCGTCATGCTCGACCCGATCCTCGTTCGGAATCAGCCGCTCATCGACGAAGCGGCGGACGGTATCGCGGAGCAGGGAAAAAGTTTCGGCGTCCATTCGCCTCACTGAATAGGAGTTCTGCATTGCCCGCAAGCAGCGCTGTGATAGCGTCCGCCCGGGCTTCGGGGCTAACGAGCCGCGTCCACCAAGGGTTTGCGCACGAATGACGGCTGGTTTGACACATCTGGAACGGCTCGAGGCGGAGTCGATCCATATCTTGCGCGAAGTGGTGGCGGAGGCCGAAAAGCCGGTGATGCTCTATTCGGTGGGGAAGGACTCCGCCGTGATGCTGCATCTGGCGCGCAAGGCATTCTACCCCTCGCCGCCCCCCTTTCCGCTTCTCCACGTCGACACGACCTGGAAGTTCAAGGCGATGTACGAGCTGCGCGACAAGATGGCGCGCGAGAGCGGCATGGAGCTGCTCGTCTATCAGAACCCGGAGGCCAAGGCGCGCGGCATCAACCCGTTCGATCATGGCCCGCTTCATACCGATATGTGGAAAACGGAAGGGCTGAAGCAGGCGCTCGACAAATATGGCTTCGACGCGGCATTTGGCGGCGCGCGGCGCGACGAGGAAAAAAGCCGCGCCAAGGAACGCGTATTCAGCTTCCGGTCCGCCAATCATCGCTGGGATCCCAAGAACCAGCGGCCGGAACTCTGGAACCTCTACAATGCCAGGAAGAGCAAGGGCGAAAGCATCCGCGTCTTCCCGATCAGCAACTGGACCGAGCTCGATATCTGGCAATATATCCAACTGAACGACGTGCCGATCGTGCCGCTGTATTTTGCCGGCGTTCGACCGACTGTCGAGCGCGACGGCATGCTGCTGATGGTGGATGACGATCGCTTTCCGCTCGGGTCCGGCGAAATCCCGGTTAATCGCTCGATCCGCTTTCGCACGCTTGGCTGCTATCCGCTCACCGGCGCGGTCGAGAGCGAGGCGACGACGATCGCCGGGGTAATCCAGGAAACGCTCCTCACCACGACTTCGGAGCGGCAGGGCCGCGCGATCGACAAGGATGCGGGCGGCGCCGGCATGGAAAAGAAGAAGCAGGAGGGCTATTTCTGATGGACGCCCCCTCCGCCTATCGGCCCGATGCGCTGATCGCCGACGATATCGATGCCTATCTCGCCCAGCATCAGCACAAGACGCTGCTGCGCTTCATCACCTGCGGGTCGGTCGATGACGGCAAGTCCACGCTGATCGGGCGGCTGCTCTACGATAGCAAGATGATCTTCGAGGATCAACTGGCCGCATTGGAAGCCGACAGCAAACGCGTTGGCACGCAGGGGCAGGAGATCGATTTCGCGCTGCTGGTGGACGGCCTCGCCGCGGAGCGCGAGCAGGGCATCACCATCGACGTCGCCTATCGCTTCTTCGCGACGGAAAAGCGCAAGTTCATCGTCGCCGATACGCCGGGGCATGAGCAGTATACGCGCAATATGGTCACCGGCGCCTCGACCGCCGATCTGGCAGTGATCCTGGTCGATGCGCGGAAAGGCGTGCTGACGCAGACGCGCCGACACTCCTATCTCGCCCACCTGATCGGCATCCGCCAAGTCGTGCTGGCGGTGAACAAGATGGACTTGGTCGGCTACGATCAGGCAATGTTCGATGCGATCGTCGCCGATTATCGCGCCTTCGCTGACAGCATCGGCATCGCCGCCTTCACGCCGATCCCGATCTCTGGCTTCAAGGGCGACAACATCACCGCCCTATCGGCGCAAACGCCCTGGTATGGCGGGCCGACGCTCATCCAGCATCTGGAGACGGTCGAGCTGGACCAGGCGGCGGACCAAGCCAAGCCGTTCCGCCTGCCGGTTCAGTGGGTCAACCGCCCCAATCTGGATTTCCGAGGCTTTGCCGGGCTGATCGCGAGCGGAACGGTACGGCCGGGCGATGCTGTACGGCTGCTGCCTTCGGGTAAGACCTCGACGGTCGCGCGGATCGTCACGCTGGAGGGAGATATCGACGCGGCTGTGGCCGGACAGTCCATCACTCTGACCTTGACCGACGAAGTCGATTGCTCGCGCGGGGACGTGATCACCGCAGCGGATGCCCCGCCCCAGGTAGCCGACCAGTTCGAGGCGACGATCGTCTGGATGGCGGACGACGAAATGCTGCCCGGACGGCCCTATTGGCTGAAGCTGGGCGCGCAGGCCGCCACCGCGAATATCCAGGCGCCCAAATACCAGATCAACGTCAACACGATGGAGCAACTGGCGGCCAAGACGCTGGAGCTGAACGCGATCGGTGTCGCCAACCTTTCGACCGACCGCGCGCTCGTGTTCGAACCCTATGCCGAGAACCGGACGCTTGGCGGCTTCATCCTGATCGACAAATTCACCAATGCGACCGTTGCCGCTGGGATGATCCACTTCGCGCTGCGCCGCAGCCAGAATGTCCATTGGCAGGCGCTGGACGTCGGCCGGGAGCATCACGCCGGGCTGAAAAACCAGAAGCCGGCCGTGATCTGGCTGACGGGGCTTTCGGGGGCAGGCAAATCGACGATCGCCAATCTGATCGAGAAGAAACTGGCGCGGATGAACCGCCACACCTTCCTGCTGGACGGTGACAATGTGCGGCATGGCCTGAACAAGGATCTCGGCTTCACCGATGCGGACCGGGTCGAGAATATCCGCCGCGTGGGCGAGGTTGCCAGGCTGATGACCGATGCCGGCCTGATCGTCATTACCGCCTTCATCTCCCCGTTCCGGGCCGAACGCGAGATGGTGCGCCAGATGATGGCGCCCGGCGAGTTCATCGAGGTGCATATCGACACGCCCCTGGCCGAGGCCGAGCGGCGCGATGTGAAAGGCCTCTACAAGAAGGCACGGTCGGGCCAGCTGAAGAACTTCACTGGCATCGATTCCCCATACGAGGCGCCGGCAGCGCCCGAGCTCAGGATCGACACGACAAGCATGACGCCCGAACAGGCCGCCGACCTGATCATCGAGACATTGATCCGATGACCGATGCCGAGCTCGCGGCGCATCTCGCCGAGACGGCCGGCCGCATCCTGCTCGACGTGCGCGCTTCGGGCATATTCTCCCCCAAGGCGCTGGGCGCGGCGGGCGACCAGACCGCCAACCAATTCCTGGTCCACGCCTTGCGCGAGGCCCGGCCCGACGACGGCCTGCTTTCAGAGGAAATGAAGTGCGACGGCACGCGTCTCGCCAAGTCGCGCGTGTGGATCGTCGATCCCGTCGATGGCACCCGTGAATATGGGGAATACCGCGAGGATTGGGCCGTGCATGTCGGCCTCGCCATTAACGGCGTCGCGACAGTCGGCGCCGTGGCGCTGCCAGGCGCGGGAGTTGTTCTGCGGACGGATCAGCCGCAGCCCTCATCCCCAGCCAACACGCCGTTGCGAATGGTGGTCAGCCGTACCCGCCCTGCCGCCGAAGCGGTGGCGGTTGCTGAAAAATTGGGGGCGGAACTAGTGCCGATGGGCTCGGCCGGCGCGAAGGCGATGGCCGTCGTGCGGGGCGAAGCGGATATCTATCTCCACAACGGCGGGCAGTATGAATGGGACAGCGCCGCGCCCGTTGCCGTCGCCGCGACACACGGCCTGCACTGTTCGCGCATCGACGGCAGCCCGCTCCGCTACAATCAGGCCGATGTGTATCTGCCGGATTTGCTGATCTGCCGGCCGGAACTCTCGACGCAAGTCACAAAGCTGGTCGCCGAGCTGAACGCCTAAAGGCCGAAAGCCGATTTCGGAATATGGGTGATGCGGCAGGCCAGATCGGCCTCCCCTGACGCGACGACGTAATGGTCGCCCGCGTCAACGATGCCGGTCGTGAACACCACGTCGCGAACATACATCTTGTCTTCCAGCGGGGCGGTGAGATCCGGCGCGGCCTCCAGCAGCGGCTTATGCTCGGTGCGCATCACCTGTGCCGGGTCGTCACGGTCCAGGATCGACCAATAGGTACGGTAGATGCCGACGATCTCCTTGGGTTCGACGCCGTGCCAAAGCGTTAGCCAGCCCTCTGGTGTCAGGATCGGCGGGGTGCCGCCGCCGATCCGCGCCGTCGCGACCGTCGCCGCGTGCGGACGGATGCCAGGGGCGCGATGTGGCTTCCAGTGCAGCGCATCGGGTGATGTGGCGAGATTGATCGAGGGGCCACCGCGCCATTCGCTTCCCGGCGGATAGGCGAAATAAAGGTCGCCCAAAGGCCGCGTCTGCGCCCAATATTGGCCGTCGATCAGCCCCTCGAAGATCAGCATGTCCTTGTTCTGATGATCGAGCACGATGTCCTCGAACGTGAAATCAAGGCCATCCGTGGAACTGTAGAGCGTGGTCGAATGCCTCTCCGGGCTGACCGAGCACGTCGTCATCAACCAGCGGTCGCCGACCTTCGACAGGCGCGCGTCCTCCACACCATAGCATTGGAAGTTGGCTTCCGGCGCGATCGCCTGGTCGTAGTGGGTCGCGACCACCTCGAGTCCGTCCGGCGAGAGTTCGACCGGCAGAATCCAGGACAGCGATGTCAGCGCCATTTCGCGCCATCGCCCGCCGCGGATCATGAATTTGCGCGGGTCGGCCGTATCGACCTGCTCCAGCGGCCAGGGATCGAGCAGATAGCGGCCGGCGTCCCAGCGGATCGCGTGAATATGCCCGTCGAAGATCGGCTTCCTGAGAGCCTCCGCCACGCGCACGAAAAGTGCCAGATTGCCGCTCGGCAGCCGCGTCAGCGCTGGGTTGAACGCGCCCAGCACATAGGTTTCGACGCCCAGATGCCCGGCCACCGGTGAGCGCGACAAATCCACATGGTCGGGGCCGAACACCAGCCGGTCGGTTGCGAAGCGGCTCACTCCTTCTCCCTCTGCATCCTCATCACTCAACAGCCGTTACGTCGGAAATAGCGGCTCAGTTCCCGTAACGTCTCGCATTACAAACCTGTTGCACTGCACAAATCGTGAAACTAACTTCGCTCTACGTGGTTGTCCTTCTTAATATGGGCCGCGCTCGCGGCCATTGTGCAGCAGCGAAGGTATAGCTCATGGCGCAGTCCGCCGACAGAATAGCACGGGTCAACCATATCGCGCTGATCGGCAACTCGCTGCCCCGGAAATGCGGCATCGCCACCTACACGACCGATACCTATCACGCGCTTCACGCCCGTTTTCCCGAGCTGACAATCGACGTCTACGCGATGGACGATCATCCGGGCCGCTATGACTACCCGGCGGAAGTCGTCCGCGCGATCCCGCAAGACGAACGTGCTGCCTATATCGATGCCGCCCGCGAAATCGAGGCGTCGGGTGCGCAGGCGATCTGGCTGCAGCACGAATATGGCATTTTCGGCGGCGATGCGGGTGAGCATGTCCTCGCACTGCTGGATCGCACGACATTGCCCCTGATCGTCACGCTGCACACGGTGCTGGAGCAACCGAACGCCGCCCAGCGCTCTGTCATGGAAGGTCTGCTGCGCCGTGCCGCCAGGGTCATCGTGATGGCCGAGCGAGGCCGCGACCTGCTCACGAGGGTGTATGGCGCCAATCCAAAGGCGATCGAGGTGATCCTGCACGGCGTGCCGGACCGGCCTTTCACCGATCCCGATATCCTCAAGCCCGATTTCGGCTGGGACGGCCGCAAGGTTATCCTCACGTTCGGCCTGCTGTCGCCTGGCAAGGGCATCGAAACGATGATCCACGCCATGCCGGTGATCGTCGCCGAGCATCCGGACGCGCTTTATGTTGTTTTGGGGGCGACCCACCCAAACCTGATCGCGCGCGAAGGCGAGAAGTATCGCGACGGCTTGAAAGCGCTCGCAGCGGATATCGGGGTTGCCGACAATGTCGCGTTCATCGACACGTTTTTCGAACACGGCGCGCTGATCGATTATCTGCAGGCGGCCGATATTTATGTGACACCGTATCTGAACCCGGCGCAGATCACGAGCGGTACGCTCAGTTATGCGGTCGGGGTCGGCAAGGCTGTGGTGTCCACGCCGTTTGTGCATGCCTGCGAAATACTCGCGGACGACCACGGCATCCTCGTCGATTTCAAGGATTCAGCGGGTTTCGCTGGTGCGATCAACACCTTGCTTAGCTCGGACGAACAGCGCGAGCAATTGTCCCGGCGCGCCTATGAGCGCGGCCGGACGATGATCTGGCCACAGCTTGCCGAAACCGCGATGGTGGTGCTGGAAACAATCATCAGCACGCGCCCGAAGCGGCTGCCAAGCAGCGGCAAGCCTTCGATGCTGCCGCCCAACCTCGCCGCGGTGGAAAGGATGAGCGACGCGACCGGCATGCTTCAGCATGGCATTTATTCGGTGCCGGACCGCCGTCACGGCTATTGCATCGACGACAATGCGCGCGCGCTGATGCTGATGAGCGCGATCGACGATTTGGATGCCGATGTGCGCGACCGCTGGACCACCGTCTACGCGTCGTTTGTTCAATACGCCTGGAACCCGGACAATCGCCGCTTCCGCAATTTCATGAATTTTGACCGCACCTGGTGCGAGGATGAAGGCTCGGAAGATTCCAATGGCCGCGCCCTGTGGGCATTGGGCGTGACCGCGCGCGACGCGCGCGCCCGCAAGCACCGCGACTGGGCGACGATGTTATTCGATGAGACCGCAAGCCTGGCGCTGGAACTCACCAGCGTCCGCTCGCAAGCCTTTGCTATGCTTGGCGCGGCGGCGATGCTGCGTGCCTCGCCCGGCCACCAGCTTGCCCGTGCCATCCTCGAGCGGTTTCCGGACGAGCATCTGGCCTTGCTGGATCAGGCGCGGCGGCCCGACTGGACATGGTTCGAGATCGTACTGGCCTATGACAATGCACGACTGCCCGAAGCGATGATTCAGGCTGGGATCGCGCTTGGCCGTAAGGACCTTGTCGAAAGCGGCGTGGAAACCCTCGATTGGGTATTGGCACAGCAGCGCACGCCGGACGGGCGTTTCCGCGCGGTCGGCACCGAAAGCTTCGGTCGTGCCTATGCCAAGCCTCTGCCCTTCGATCAGCAGCCGCTGGAAGCGCTGGCGACGATCGAAGCCTGCGAGGCCGCACATGCGGCCACCGGCGAGACGCGCTGGATCGAGGCCGCGCACGCTGCCTATCATTGGTATCTCGGGTTGAATGATCTGGGCCTGCCGCTCGCCAGCGCGCAGGATGGCGGCTGTTTCGACGGGTTGATGCCGACCGGCCTCAACCGCAACCAGGGCGCCGAATCGATTCTCGCGCTCCAAATGGCGAATTGCGTGATTTCGAGGCTTTCAAAACGGGCAGCAGACGTGGCAGAGCGCACCCGCGCCGTTGCTTGAGCCACTTGCTCATCGCGGTGAACGGATCCCGTGGCGAGCAAGCGAGGCGCGTTTTCTTGGACCTCTATTATCACAGGCTCCGCCTGCACGCCGATCCTACGCGGGTCGTCGTGCGGCCTTTCCACATCGCCTGGAACGCGACGAACGGCCAAGGGCAGAATCGCGGCCGGCGCATGATCGAGGAAGTGTTGGGCCTGTCCGCCGCGGACGCGGCCGAGCAACTCGACGGTGTGCTCAAGGATTTCGAGGCACGACACTGGCAGACCCAGCGCGTCTTCATGACACGCTATGAAGAGATCGCCGAGCAATATGGCCTCGACGCCGCACAAATACCTGACCAGAAAAAGCACCTGATCGGCGCCTATTTCTGCCACGAGTATAGCTATGCCGCCGCCGCGCTGATGAATCCCAGCGTGGTGCCGCATGTCGATCAATCAGGCATGTCGAAGGGTTCGATGCGGGTGCTAATGAGCCTGCGGGCAGTCGGCGAAGGGCATATCTCGTCAATCGCCTTTCGCGAGGGGATCATCACGACGCGTGGGCAGCTGAAACTGGCGCCCGAGCCGCCATTCGCCACGGCGGCGGACACGGTCGGCATCGACGAGGATCACCCGCCGGTGGGCGCCGTCACCGTCTATCGTCATCGCGACTCCAACCTTAGCGGGACAGTAATCTTCCCTATCACCGAGGCGCAGTCGAAGGGGCTGGAGGATCTTCGCCTCGTCCAGTTCCGCCACGGCCCGGACGATGTCGAGTGGCTCGGCACCTACACCGCCTATAACGGCGCCAAAATCCAGTCCGAGCTGCTGCGCACGCGCGATTTCCGTGCCTTCGACCTGATGCCGATGACGGGAACCGCCGCAAGGAACAAGGGTATCGCACTGTTCCCACGCAAGGTCGGCGACAGATACATGGCGATTGGCCGGCAGGACGGCGAAAATCTCTATCTGCTCAAGTCCGACGACCTAACCCATTGGGACGATGGCGAACTGATCCTGGCGCCGGAATATCCTTGGGAGTTCGTCCAGATCGGTAATTGCGGTCCGCCGATCGAGCTGGATGAGGGCTGGCTGCTGCTGACGCACGGCGTCGGCGCGATGCGCAAATATTCGGTGGGCGCGGCCTTGCTCGACAAGAACGACCCGTCGAAAGTGCTGGGCCGTACGGTCGCGCCGATCCTGGCCGCCGCCGATCACGACCGCGAAGGCTATGTGCCGAACGTCGTCTACACCTGCGGCGCGATCCGGATCGGCAGCAAGCTGTTCATGCCCTATGGCATCGCCGACAGCTCGGTCGGCTTCGCCTTTGTCGATGTCGCGGAGCTGCTCGCGCACATGTGAGGCGACGAGCCGGCCGCCGCCTCACAATCCGTCCAATCAGGCGTAACGAAGGTCGAAGCGGTCGGCGTCCATCACCTTGGTCCAGGCCGCGACAAAGTCGGTCACGAATTTGTCCTTGGCGTCTTCGGACGCATAGACTTCGGCGAGTGCGCGAAGCTGCGAGTTGGAGCCGAACACGAGGTCGGTCCGCGTCGCGGTCCATTTCTGCTGGTCGGTCTTGCGGCAGGTGCCGACAAAGGTCTCGTCGCCGGCCGGGTCCACTTCCTTCCACGCCGTACCCATGTCGAGCAGGTTGACGAAGAAATCGTTGGTGAGCGTGCCGGGCTTGTCGGTGAACACGCCATGCTTCGATCCGCCCTGATTGGCGCCCAGCACGCGGAGGCCGCCCAGCAGCACCGTCATCTCTGGCGCGCTGAGGCCCAGTAGCTGAGCACGGTCGACCAGCAACTCCTCGGTCGGCACATTGAAGCTCACGCCCAGATAGTTGCGGAAGCCATCCGCCTGAGGCTCGAGCGGTTCGAAGCTGGCCGCGTCGGTCTGCTCGACGGCCGCGTCGCCACGGCCCGAGCTGAACGGCACGGTGACGCTGTGCCCGGCATCCTTCGCCGCTTTCTCGACGCCGGCAACGCCGCCCAGCACGATCAGGTCGGCGATGCTCACCTTGCCGCCGAAATCGCTCTGAATGCCTTCATAAGCCTTCAGCACCTTCGCGAGCTCAGCCGGATCATTGACCTTCCAGTCCCTCTGCGGGGCAAGCCGGATGCGCGCACCGTTTGCGCCGCCGCGCTTGTCCGAGTTGCGGAACGTAGAGGCGGAGGCCCAAGCGACCTTGACCAGTTCGCTCACGCTCAGGCCGGAGCTCGCGATCTTCCCCTTGAGAGCCGTCACATCCGCATCACTGAGCTTGGCGCCGGCCGGAATCGGATCCTGCCAGATCAGGTCTTCCTTCGGCACTTCCGGCCCGAGATAGCGGACTTTCGGCCCCATATCGCGGTGAGTCAGCTTGAACCAGGCACGCGCGAACGCGTCCGCGAAATAGGCCGGGTCGGCGCGGAACCGCTCGGAGATCTTGCGATACTCGGGGTCCTTCGCGAGCGCCATGTCCGCCGTGGTCATCATCGTCGGAACGCGCTTGTCCGGTGTGTGAGCGGCCGGCGCCTGGGTGTCGGCGGGGTTGCCGACCGGCTGCCATTGATGCGCACCCGCCGGGCTCTTCACCAGCTCATATTCATGGTCGAGCAGCATGTCCCAATAGCTGTTATCCCAATCGATCGGCGTCGGGGTCCACGACCCCTCGATGCCTGAGGTAATCGTGTGATCGCCCATGCCGCTCTCATGACCTGAGAGCCAGCCGAAACCCTGGGTGGCGATGTCGGCGCCTTCCGGCTCGATCCCGACCAGGGAAGCATCGCCCGCGCCATGCGCCTTACCGAAGGTGTGGCCGCCGGCGGTGAGCGCGACGGTCTCCTCATCGTTCATCGCCATCCGCGCGAACGTCTCACGCATGTCGCGCGCCGATCCCAGCGGGTTCGGGCAACCGCCCGGCCCCTCAGGGTTGACATAGATCAGGCCCATTTGGATTGCCGCGAGCGGGCTTTCCAGCGCCTTGCCCTCCTCCGGGTTGATGCGCGTCTCGGCGCCCTGGCTGACCCACAATTCCTCGGTTCCCCAATATATATCTTTCTCCGGCTCGAACACGTCCTCCCGGCCGCCGCCGAAGCCGAACACCGGCCCGCCCATCGATTCGATCGCGACATTGCCGGCCAGGATCATCAGGTCCGCCCAGCTGAGCTTCGCCCCGTATTTCTGCTTGATTGGCCACAGAAGCCGGCGTGCCTTGTCGAGATTCCCGTTATCCGGCCAGCTGTTGAGCGGCGCGAACCGCTGCGTGCCGGATGACGCGCCGCCGCGCCCGTCGCCGGTGCGATACGTGCCGGCCGAATGCCACGCCATGCGGATGAAGAACGGGCCGTAATGGCCATAGTCCGCCGGCCACCAAGGCTGGCTGTCGGTCATCAAAGCGGTCAGATCGCGCTTCACCGCCGCATAATCCAGCGAATTGAATGCCTTCACATAGTCGAAGCTGTCACCCATCGGATTGCCCGAAAGGCCGTTCTGCTGAAGAATCTCAAGCGAGAGCTGATTGGGCCACCAGTCGCGATTGGTGCGGCCGAGCAGCCGGCGCAGCGCCGCCGGTTCCTTTTTAGGATCGCTCAGCGGATCGCTCGTTTTCATGTCCATCTCGTGGCTCCTCTCTTCTGGGTTGGTGTCGTGGTAGGCGCACACGCCTGATCGGAGAAATGAGTTAAGTTGGTCAGGTCGAGCAGCAAAATCGATCAGCGGCCGTAGTCAGCCGTTGCCAAAGGCGCCAATCCCCACAACCAAGCAGGTATGACGATCGACATCAAATCAGCGGCCGAGGACATCCTCCATTTCTGGCTGGCGGAAATCCCGCCGGAAAAGCGCTTTGCCCGAGACGATCGGATCGATGCTGAGTGCACGCGCCGCTTCAAGGATGTGCGCGATTCGCTGTTGGCTAATGATGCGCGAGGATGGCTGGACGATCGGCGCACCTTGCTGGCCGCCGTGATCGCGCTCGATCAATTCTCGCGGAATATATACCGAGGTTCGGCCGAAGCGTTCGCGGGGGACGCACTCGCCCAAGCGCTGGCGCGAAAGGCGGTCGACGCAGGCTGGAATCGCGACATGATCGTAGCCGAGCGCATTTTCCTCTACATGCCATTCCAGCATTCGGAGGATATCGCCGATCAGGAACGATCCGTGGCGCTGTTCGATAAGCTGGGGGACGCGAACGCCAGGCGCTTCGCCCATCTCCACCGCGACGTGATCCGCCACTTCGGGCGCTTCCCGGGCCGCAACGCCGCACTCGGCCGGGCGAACACCCCCGCAGAAGTAGAGTTCCTCAAAGAGGATCAAGCGTTCTAGGGTTTGGGAGTTGGTGGAGCCGTGGGGGATCGAACCCCAGACCTTCGCAATGCCATCGCGACGCTCTCCCAGCTGAGCTACGGCCCCACACTTCGTCCGCCGGGCTGGTCCGACGGAGGCTGAGTGCCGCCCGTTAGCGAGGCGGCGCGCCTAAATCAACTGAGTTCGATCAGTTTTCATCTTCCTTCTCGCCGGTGGCGACGCCCAGATCATCGTCGCCGCCCAGATCGACCTCTTCATCGGCGGAGGGTTCGCCCTCGTCGATGTCCAGATCGTCGTCGGTGTTCAGCTCGGCATCGTCCTCACGTTTCACGACTTCCTTCTTCGGCGCGTCGAACGGCAACGGCTGCTTCGACTTGAGAACCGGCTCCGGCTCCCAGGCATAGCCGCAGTTGATGCACTGGACGGGATCGTCCTTGCCGAGATCATAGAAGCGCGTCGCGCATTTCGGGCAGCTGCGTTTCGCTCCCCATTCAGGCTTCACCATTGTGGCCTTAGCTCCGAGGTCAGACTTGAAAAGAAACAGGCGGCGCATCGGCTTCGATGCCCCGCCAATCGGGGCGCGCCTTGCCATAGCAAAGGGGCGCTGTCAAAAGCCGCGCGCTCCCCGATCGGTGCGACAGATAGGAACCGCCCCACGTGCACGCCAGCCCCAGCCCGATGAGCTTCGCGCGCTCAGGCCCGCTGAGCGGCGCTGTCACGGTGCCGGGCGACAAATCGATCAGCCACCGCGCGCTGATGCTATCGGCGCTGGCGATTGGCGAAAGCCGGATCGAAGGGCTGCTAGAAGGCGAGGACGTGCTCGCCACCGCTGCCGCGATGCGAGCGATGGGCGCCTTCGCCGAACGCGGTGCAGATGGGGCCTGGACCGTCGCGGGGGTCGGTGTCGGCGGCCTGCTACAGCCGCAGGGGACACTGGATATGGGCAATAGCGGCACCTCGACTCGCCTGCTGGCAGGCTTGGTCGCTTCGCATCCGATCACCGCGACCTTCACCGGCGACGCGTCCCTCTCCCGCCGGCCGATGAACCGTGTCATCGAACCGCTGTCTCTGATGGGCGCGGACGTTACCGCTTCGCCGGGTGGACTTTTGCCGCTGATGCTGCGCGGCCTCTGTCCGGCGATACCGGTCACGTATCGGCTCCCCGTCGCTTCGGCCCAAGTGAAAAGCGCGGTGCTGCTCGCCGGCCTCAACACGCCCGGCGTCACGCACGTGATCGAGCCTGTGCCGACGCGCGACCATAGCGAGCGCATGCTGGCGGGGTTCGGCGCTGAGTTGACCGTCGAGGTCGAGAATGGCGAGCGCCATATCCGCATCCGCGGCGAGGCGGAGCTTCGACCGCAGCAGATCGTCGTGCCGGGCGATCCCTCCTCCGCCGCCTTCCCGGTCGTTGCCGCGCTGATCGTGCCGGGGTCGGCGGTCACGGTCGAGAATGTCGGCATCAATTCCACCCGCGCCGGACTTTACGAAGTGCTGCGCATGATGGGCGCCGAGATCGCCTTCTCGAACCCGCGCGAGGTCGGCGGCGAGCCGGTCGCGGACATCACCGCCTGTTTCTCCGCGCTGTCCGGCATCGACGTCCCACCCCAGCTCGCGCCGTCGATGATCGACGAATATCCGATCCTGTTCATCGCCGCCGCGTTTGCCCAGGGCCGCACGGTCATGCGCGGCATCGAGGAACTTCGCGTCAAGGAATCGGACCGCATCGCGGCGATGGCCGAAGGTCTGCGCGCGATCGGCGTCCAAGTCGAGGAACTGCCCGACGGGCTAATCGTCGAAGGCACCGGCGGTGACCCCCTGCCCGGCGGCGCCACCATCGCCTCCAAACTCGACCACCGCATCGCCATGAGTTTCGTAGTGGCCGGCCTTAATTGCACAGCGCCAGTAACGGTCGACGATATGGCCCCGGTCGCGACCAGTTTTCCGGGATTCATCGATCTGCTGTCACGGCTGCAGGCCGGGTGAAAAAGAGCAGCTGGAAAAAACTCCAATCAGTTCAGCTACGTAATAAACCATTTCGACCCGGCCGCGTTAACCAAACGCCTGACGAAATATTCGCTCCGGCCTTAGGGAAAAAAGGGTCTCCAAAAATGTCGATTAAAAGCCTGGTTGCTGGCGCGTGCGCCTGCTCAGCCATCGCGTTCGCAGCGACGGCAGCCGTTGCCGCGCCGGCCTACACCTCGATCAACGCCGATCTTTCGGCTTCCCCTTACACGTTCAACCAATCGGGAAGCTCGTTCACCTTTGGCTTCAACGGTGATTATCTCGGCGGTGGGCCGATCACGATCCAGACCGCAGGCGGCGGCGAAGTAAATACGATCTTCGGCCAGCCGACGACCTATTTCACCGATCGCGGCACGGTCTCGTTCGGCCCGAGCATGCAATACGCCGCCTTCAGCACCGCGACGCCGATCCGTTTCACCAATGGCAATAACTTCATTGGCCTGCGCGCCGTGGCGTCCAACGGCGACACTTTTTATGGCTTCGCTTTCACGACCAACAACGTGCTGAACTCGGTCGGGTTCGAGACGGTCGCGAACACCACGATCACCGCCACCACCGCCGTCCCTGAGCCGGCGACCTGGGCGATGATGATCGGCGGCTTCGGCCTGGCAGGCGCAGCGATGCGGCGCCGGCCGCGCCTCGCTCACGCCTGAGCTAAGCTCACAGACATGACGGGGCCGTCTCGACTGACGGCCCCGTTTTTGCGCGCCCGGTGCGCAGCTTTGCGCTGGCGCCAGACGGTGGTTGCGGGCAAGAAGCCTCTATGCTTCGCCGCGCGCTTATCCTGACCGGCCTCGCCTTGGCTGCCGCGCCCGTTCTTGCGCGCGAGCCGGCGAGTTATCCGGCGCCCGATCGGCAAGAGATGATCGCGGTGCCGGGCGGTCGCGTTTATGTCCGCGTCAACGGCGATCTCTCGGCGCCGCGGCCGCCGGTTGTCTTCCTGCACGGAGGACCGGGCGGGCTTTCCGCTACCTATCTCGATACGCTGCCATTGGCGGACGAGCGTGCCGTCATTCTCTACGATCAGCTGGACAGCGGCCGGTCGGAACGGCCGAACGCCTCCAAGAATTGGAAAGTCGCGCGCTTCGTCGAGGAGCTGGAGTCCGTGCGCAGCGCGCTGGGCATCAAGCGCTGGCACGTCGTCGGTCACAGCTGGGGAGGCACCATCGCGCTGGAATACGCGGCGAAGCATCGCGACCGCCTCGCGAGTGTCGTGCTCGCCAGCCCGCTAGTATCTACAAAGAGCTGGCTGGCCGATGCAAATATCTTGCGAGCTCGACTGCCGGCCCTTGTCCAAGCCGATCTCAATCGCTGCGAAAGTCCAAAGCCACCGGCGCCCGAGACCTGCGACGCCGCCATGAAAGCCTTTTACAAAGCCTATAACGGCCGCGTCGGCGCGAGCGACGGCGTCCGGGAGGCGACGAAAAATGCGGGCGGCTCCAACGAACGCATTTACAATGCGATGTGGGGCAAGTCCGAGTTCGTCTCCACCGGCACGCTCAAAAGCTATAATGGCGAGCCGTTGCTCGCCCGCATGCCGGCCGGGCGCACGCTGTTCATGGCCGGTCAGTATGACGAAGCGCGGCCTGAAACGGTCGGCCGCTTCGCCGCCCGCGCGCCGGATGCCGAGTTCGCTGTCATTCCCGGCGCCGCGCACGGCATCTTTACCGATCGTCCGGCGGAGACCGACGCGATCCTGCGCGCCTGGATGGAGCGGCACGACACCCCATGATCATCGCTGTCGACGGACCGGCAGCGAGCGGCAAGGGCACGATCGCTCGCGCCCTCGCGCGCCACTACAAACTGCCTCACCTGGACACCGGCCTGTTATACCGCGCGGTCGGCCGTCGATTGATGGATCAGGGCGGCAATCCCGCCGATGAGGCGCAGGCGCTCGCTGCCTGCGATTTCACGGACGAACTGCTGGCCGATCCGCGGCTGAAAGGCAGCGAGGCAGGCAACGCCGCCTCGATCGTATCGGCGCACCCTGCGGTGCGCGCCGCGTTGATCGAACGCCAGAAATTGTTCGCCAATCAGAAGGGCGGCGCGGTGCTGGACGGGCGCGACATCGGCACGGTGATCGCGCCAAACGCCGATGCGAAACTCTTTGTCCGGGCGACGCCGCCCATCCGCGCGCGACGCCGTCACGAGGAACTCACCCGTGCCGGCGGCACGATCAGCTTCGACAAGGTGCTGGCCGACATTCGTGAGCGCGACAAGCGCGACAGCAGCCGCGCGACCGCCCCGCTCCGCCAGGCGGAGGATGCGATCCTGCTGGATACGAGCTATCTGTCGATCGAGAGCGCGATCGCACACGCGATCGAACTGGTGGAAAGACGCCTAAGCCAGCGCTGATCGCCGTCCGCGCGCCGCGGCGCCCGCCAACGCGAACCCCGCGATCATCATCGTCCAGCTTGCCGGCTCCGGCACACTGGGACCGGACGGCACGACTTCCGGCTCGATGATACGGGCAACATAGTCCTGCACCTTCATCGGTTGCGCGAGACCGAACGACAGTTCGGTCGGGTGATTGTCCACCATCGGGTCCGCCTGCCAGGCGAACCAGCCCTCGACGCCAGTGCGGATTCCTTTGATGCTGAGTGTCTGCCCGGCCATCGTCAGTGTGCACTGGGCGTTGACATAGACCCCGCAGCCGCTGCGCAGGCCATTCGCGAGCGTGAAATACACGGTCGCCGACTCGAAATCGTCGCGCGCCGTTTTGAGCTCGAACTGATAGACCGCGCTGGCGGCATTTGCGCGGGCACCAGTCGTCAGGTTGATGAACGATATCGACGTATTCTGGGCGCTCGCCATCTGACTCGACAAGGCGAGCAGCAGCACCGGCAACGCATAGAATCCACGCACGAACGCCCCCACAACTTCGTTCGTCTTCGGCAGCCGGATCGGCGGCCGCGACCCATTAATAATGCGCTAACCAACAGCCTCGGTAAACGTCCCGCGATGTGACGTGCCGCATTGGGACGTTAACTTTATTTGCTAAAATCAAGCGGATCGGCTGGGATCGGTCAACGGATCGGCGGCCGCGGCTGCGGCCCTGACCTGGGCTTCCGGGTTGGCGCGTGTCTGCCGCTCGATGCGGCGATGAATGATCGGCGGGTTGTCGCCGCTGTGCAGCCCAAGGATCGCCTGCGAATTCTCCGCATCGGCATGGGTTCGCCGCTGGTTGTGCCGCACATAGTCGAGCCAGGTCGCGACCTGATAACGCTCGATCCAGAGGCCGGCGTCCATCAGATCACGCAGCAATGTCCAATGCCGTGCTCCATCGCGGCGGCGAATGCGTTTTCGCTCGTCCATCGCCACGAGAAAGGCCGGCACGTCGCCTGCGGCAATCCGATACTCTATCGTGACCACGATCGGCCCGCTGCGAGGCTCGACCGGTACTTGTGTGTCCGGCGCGATCCATTCGCGCAACGCCAAGTCCTGCTCACCGATATTCGGGAGCGGTTTGACGAAGCCGAGGATGAGCGCGCCCGATTGGGTGACGGCCGCCGCGATCAGACCGGTGGAAACACCGTCGATCTCCGAAACCAGACCGAACAGCCAACTTCCGATCGCCATCCCGCCAAACGCAGCGACTTGATAAAGCGCCAGCGCCCTCGCCACCACCCAGCGCGGGGTCGAAAGCTGCACCGACACGTTGAACGTGGATAGCGCCAGCACCCAGCCCGCGCCCGCCAGCAGCAGCCCGGCCCAGGTCAGCGGCAGCATTCGGCTCATGGCGGCGATCAACGTACCCGCCGTCATCCCCGCCATCGCGACCCGCACCACCTGCTCAGGCGCGAACCGTCCACGCAGCCGGCTGCTGGACAATGCGCCGCCGATCGCGCCCAGCCCGAACGCACCCAGCAGCAGGCCATAGGTCAGCGGTCCACCACCGATCAGGTCGCGCGCGATCAGCGGCATCAGCGCCGGCACCGCGCTCGCCGCAAGTCCGAACGCGGCCGCGCGCATCATCACGGCCCTAAGGCCAGGCGACATCCACACATAGCGGACGCCTGCGGCCATCGCGGTCCCCATCCGTTCGGGGGGAAGCGTGGCCGGGATCTTCACCGGCCGCCAGCGCGCCAGCACCGCGATCAGCCCGACATAGCTGACGGCATTGACCAGGAATGCCGCTGCCGCCCCCGCCGCCGCGACGATCGCGCCGCCAACCGCTGGCCCTACGCTGCGCGCGATGTTGAAGCCCATGCTATTCAGCACGACAGCGCCAGGGAGAGCGGAGCGCGGCACCATATCGCCTACCGAGGCTTGCCACGCCGGTCCGTTTAGCGCGCTGCCGCAGCCGATCAGGAAGGTAAAGGCGAGCAGCGACCAAGGTGTCAGCCAACCGGCCCAGGCGAAGGCTGAGAGCAGCGCCGAAATCGCAAGCATGAACAGCTGCGCGCCAAGCATGACGCGCCTGCGATCCAGATTGTCGGCGATCGCGCCCGCCGGCAGCGATAGCAGCATCAGGGGCAGCGTTGTCGCGGCCGACACCAATGCGATCAGCTGCGGCGACGCGGCGAGCGAGATCATCAGCCACGACGCGCCGACGGACTGAACCAGGCTGCCGAAGTTCGAGACCAAGCTCGCAACCCACACGGCGCGGAAGATCGGCACCTGAAACGGCTTCGCTGCCGGCCGGCTCTGCGTGCTTTCCTGATCCGCCACGCGCCATCGATGGGCGCCGCAACGCGCTTTGCCAAGCCGGGATCGGATTGCCGGCTCATGCATTGGGAGAATCATGATCGATGAGATCTCTGCCCCGCCCGTCGTCGAGCGAGCTACCTATCAGGCCGCCGTGGATGCCCTGCTTATCCGCGAGAAGGCCCATACACGCGAAGGCGACGCGATCGGGGCCGCGCGCCGCCGCCTGCCGATGGTCAGGATCGACGGCAGCACGCCGCTAACTGGCGACAAGGGCCAGACGACGCTTCTCGAGGCATTCGAAGGGCGGCGCATACTGCTTGCTTACTATTTTATGTGGCACGAAGGTCGCCCGGCGCCGGAGCAATGCGAAGGCTGCACTTTCTTTACCAACCAGGTCCGCGACCTGACCTGCCTGCATGCACGCGACATTACCTATGCGACGATCGCGCAGGGGCCGTGGCAAGAAAGCAGCCGCTACCGTACGTTCATGGGCTGGGAGATGCCCTGGTATGCAGCGTCAAAGCCGTCGCTCCAAACACTGCTGGACGGTCGCCGCATCAACATGATGCACCTGATCGCCTATCTGCGGCAGGACGACGAGGTTTTCGAAACCTATTGGACCTGGCGACGCGGAGTCGAGGTAATGGACAATTGCTATCACTTGGCCGATCTCACCGTGTACGGCCGTCAGGAACAATGGGAGGACTCGCCCGAGGGATGGCCGCAGTCCCTCGACGACGGCAAGAACCCTATGCGTGAGCGTGACCGCCCGATCGCACAATGGGCGCGCCTCGCTGCCGGCCGATCCGACGATCTCAGCTAGGACGTCAGCTGTCCGCCGCCCCGACCTGCGCCATCAGCGCCAGCGGCCGACCCTCATTGTCCTTGAAGAACGCCATCCATTCCTCGGTGCCGTCGTCATGGCGATGGACCATGTGCGGCGCGTTCAGGAATTCGATGCCAGCACTTTCCAGCTCGGTATGGCGAAGGCGGATATCATCGACCCGGAAATAGAGGATCGATTCGCCATCGCCGCCCTTGTCCGACTGCGACAGGAACAGACGGACTCCACCGCAATCGAAGAAGGCGAGATCGCCGAACGAATAGAGGTGCGGGAGGCCAAGCACCTCCCCATACCAACCGCGCGACGCCTCGATATCGCGCACCTGCCGCGCGATCTGCCCGATCGGTCCCATCACGAACTCTCCCTCCAAATCGGTGACTTGGTGCGCGAGCGCGGCTTCGCGGCGGATGCCCGTCCAGTGGCGGAGCTCCGCCCGGTTCGCTGCGCCAAGCTTCATCAGGATGTTGGCGACATGGAACTTGACCGCGTCTGGGCTGGCGCCGAGCCGGATGGCGATCGCCGGGTTGGTCAGGCCATGCCGCACGAACTCCAACACCCGCCATTCCGCCGGGGTCAGGACATCGCCGTGCGGGGGCCGGCCTCGATTGCGCTGATCGCTCATCGATCCGAGAGCTAGCAGCGAGTCGCGCGATTTACCCTACCCGATCAATCTTCGCCCGGGACCACAACCACATCCCAATGTTCCTCCAGCAGTGCGAAGCGCGCCTGCTCTTCGGCAGCCAGTTTCGTGGCGTCAGGATAGAGCCGCTTCTTTGCGGCCTCGAACGCCACGTCGAAGGGGCCGCCGACCTCGATCGCGGACGAGGCGTCGCGGAATACGATAGTCACCCGCAAATCCCAGCGCTGCCCGCCGGCCATGTGGGTAAATGGGTATTCGGTCCGCATAGAGCGGACGAAGCCCGCCTTTTGCATTTCCTTCAGGATCGGCAGATGGTTCTTGCGGTAGAGCCTGCCGAACTCTTCGGCGCTGCCCCATTTGATCCGGTAATAATATTCGACGGCGACAGGATTGGGAGGGTCCGCGGCGACGGACGCGGTGGGCAGCAGCAGCGCGAGCGCGAGCGTGCGGATCATCAGTCATTCCCCCTCACCCGCTCCTTAGCAGATTCACGCCTCCGTCGCGCTCGAAAAGATACAATGCCAGCCGCGCCGCCTGTCCGCGCGGTCCTTCGAGGCCGCCGTCGCGATCGACCAGCAAGCGCGCGTCCTGCGACGCCACCGGAAGCAGTTCGTTCAACAGTTCCGGGCTGGCGAGCTTGAACACATGCTCGCCGGATTGGCGCGTGCCGAGCAATTCGCCGGGGCCGCGCAGCCGCAGATCCTCCTCAGCGATGCGGAAGCCGTCGTTGGTCTCGCGCATCAGGGCGAGGCGCGCGCGTGCTGTTTCGCTGAGCTGGCCCGAGCGGAGCAACAGGCACACCGACCTGGCCGAGCCGCGCCCCACCCGCCCGCGCAGCTGGTGCAGCTGGGCGAGGCCGAAGCGGTCGGCATGCTCGATGATCATGAGCGTCGCGTTCGGCACATCGACCCCGACCTCGATCACGGTCGTCGCGACCAGCACCGACAGCCGCCCGCCTGAGAATGCCGCCATGACGGCGTCCTTCTCAGGCCCTTTCATCCGGCCATGCACGATTCCGATCCGGCCGCCGAAGCGCAATCGTAGCGCTGCCGCCCGCTCCTCGGCGGCGGCGAGGTCGCTCTTCTCGCTCTCCTCGACCAGCGGACAAACCCAATAGGCCTGGCCGCCGCTCTCGACGTGCCGCCCCACCCCGTCAGCGACCTCACCGAGCCGCTCGTCCGAGATCACGCGCGTCTCGATCGGCTGACGGCCCGGCGGCATCTCGTCGAGACGACTAACGTCCATCTCGCCATATTGCGTCAGGGTCAGCGTACGGGGGATCGGCGTCGCGGTCATCACCAGCAGATGCGGCGGCCGCTCCGCCTTCTGGCTCAGCATCAGCCGCTGCGACACGCCGAAGCGATGCTGTTCATCAACGACGGCAAGGCCTAGCCGCTTGTAGTTCACTGCCTCCTGGAAGATCGCGTGAGTGCCGATCAGGATATCGATCGAACCATCGGCCAGCCCCATCAGCGTTGAATCGCGCGTCCGCCCTTTGTCGCGCCCGGTTAGGATCGCCACGTTCACGGGCAGTCCGGCGAGCATTCGGCTGAGCGTCTCGTGATGCTGGCGCGCCAGGATTTCCGTTGGCGCCAGCAACGCGCATTGCGCCCCCGCCTCGACCGCCCCCAGCAACGCCATTAGCGCCACCAAAGTCTTTCCCGATCCGACATCGCCCTGCAGCAGCCGCAGCATCGGCGATTGCTGGGCCATGTCACCATCGATCTCGCCAACCGCGCGCTGCTGAGCGCCGGTCGGCGAATACGGCAGCTTCAGCAAGTCGCGCAGCCTGCCGTCGCCCTGCAGCGGCTGGCCGCGCCGCTTGCGGGTCGAGGCGCGCACCAGCATCAGCGCGAGCTGGTTGGCGAATATCTCGTCATAGGCGAGCCGACAGAGCGCCGCCGGATCAGGCTCGGCGTGGGCGGCGGCGAGCGCGGCTCGCCACGGCCGCCATCCGCGCTGGGCCAGCACGCTCGGCTCGATCCATTCGGGAAGCTCCGGCGCGCGCGCGATCGCCTGCTCGGCGAGTTGATGCAGGCGGCGTGAGGTCAGGCCCTCCGACAACGGATAGACCGGCTCCCGCGCGGCGGGCGGCGCTTCGCCGGGCGCCAGCACCAGATCGGGATGCACGATCTGCAGCTCTTGGCCATAGCTTTCGAGCTTGCCAGACACGACCCGCGCCTCTCCAAGCGGAAACAGCTTCTTCGCCCAGCCGGGATTGCCGCCGAAATAGACGAGGCTGACATGATCGCCGCCGGCGTCGGTCGCGTGCACGCGCATCGGACCGCGCCCGCTGCCGGACTGGCGATAGTCGACCGCAGTCAGCTCGATCACGATCACGCTGCCCGCATCGGCCATGTCCAGCCTTGTCACGCGCTTACGATCGATCCAGCCGGTCGGAAGGTGGAACGCGATATCGACCGCGCGAGCCAGTCCCAGCCGGTCGAGCGGCTTCTTCAGGCCCGGCCCGATCCCTTTCAGCGCCTCGGTTTCGGCGAACAACGGATTGAGGATTTCGGGTCGCATGCCTATCTGGGCCACCCTAACCATATTGCCGGGGCGCCTGCCAGCGCCATCCGGCCGATTTGCATTGGAACGATGATGGACCGCGAGACCCGGATCAAGCGCCTGCGCTTTCGCGCCTGGCACCGGGGTACCCAGGAAGCCGACCTGCTGATCGGGGGGTTTTTCGATCGCTACGTGGACGATTGGAACGACGATCATATCGGCTGGTTCGAGGGGCTGATGCACGAGCAGGATGTGGACATCATGGCTTGGGCGATCGGTACGCTGCCTGTACCGGACGCATGGCAGGGCGAGATGATGACCTTGCTCCAGCGCCTCGACTATATCGCTGTAAGGCGCTGAACGTCATGCCCGATCTCAAGAAAATCCTCTCCGCCACCGCGCCGCTCACCCTTGCTTCCGCACCGGCCGGCTTTCTGCCCTGGCTGATGGCGGATCTGGCGCGAGCATCCAGCAAGCGCGCCGTGTTCATCGCCTCGGACGAAGCAGCGATGCGCGCGCTAGTGGACGCCGCCGCCTATTTCGCGCCCGAGCTTGAGGTCGTCACGTTCCCGGCCTGGGATGTGCTGCCCTACGATCGAGCGTCGCCATCGCTGCGTATCCAGTCCGAGAGGTTGGCGGCGCTGCACCGGCTCCAGCAGAAGCCCGGCGCGGCCCAGTTGCTGGTCACCACAGCCAACGCCGCGACCCAGCGCACGCTGACGCCGTTCCGCATCCGACAACTCGTCGCGAGGCTTGCTCCCGGCGAGCGGATCGATCGGGATCAGCTCGCCGCGCGGCTCACCGCCAACGGCTATCAGCGTGTCGATACCGTGGCGGAGTCCGGCGAGTATGCGGTTCGCGGCGGCCTGATCGACCTGTTCCCGACTGGTGAGGACAATGCGCTGCGGCTCGATTTCTTCGGCGATGAGATCGAGAGCGTGCGCCGCTTCGACCCCGCCGACCAGCGCACGATCGGCCGCATCGACGGCTTCACGCTGATGCCGGCATCCGAGGCGCTGCTGGATGAAGACAGCATCAAGCGCTTCCGCAGCCGCTACCGAGAGACGTTTGGTGCTACCGCAACCGGCGATCCGCTCTACGAAGCCGTCTCAGAAGGCCGCCGCCTCGCCGGCATGGAACATTGGCTGGCGCTGTTCGAGGAGAAGCTGGCGACGCTGTTCGATCATCTCGGCGACGAGGCCATGGTTGTGCGTGACTTCGGCACCAACGCCGCCGCCGACCAGCGTTTCGAGGCGATCGACGATTATTTCGCCAACCGCCAGCGGGCGATGGTCGCCCAGCCCGGCAGCTACCGCCCGACCGAGCCTGCGCTGCTCTATCTCAGCGCCGACGCGTGGAGCGAGGCGATCGAGGCCCAGCCCATACACCTCGCCACGCCTTTCGCCGCCCCCGACAGCGAGAAAAGCCTGGATTTCGCGGTTGAGAGTGCGCGGGATTTCGCCCCGGAGCGCGCGCAGAACGCGAATGTTTATGAAGCAGTCGTCAAGCACGCGGCCAAGCTCAAGAAGGGTGGCCGCAAGGTCATCCTCGCCAGCTATTCGAACGGCGCGCGCGAGCGGCTGGGCAACCTGCTCGCGGATCACGGACTAAAGGGCGCACGCCCTGCCGAGACCTGGCAGGACGCACTCGGCGCTGCCGACAAGGCCTCGGTCGCTCTCGCCGTCCTTCCGCTCGATCATGGTTTCACCACGCCCGATGTCGCGGTGCTGACCGAGCAGGACATGCTGGGCGACCGGCTCGTGCGCCGACGCAAGCGCCGCAAACAAGCCGACGCCTTCCTGAACGAGCTGGCGACGCTGACGCCGGGCGATCTCGTCGTCCATGTCGATCACGGCATCGGCCGCTACGAGGGGCTGACCCAGGTTCCCGTCGCCAAGACCCCGCACGATTGTGTCGCGGTCAGCTATTCGGGCGGCGACAAGCTCTATGTGCCGGTCGAAAATCTCGAAGTCCTTTCGCGCTACGGCAGCGAGAGCGAGGGCGTCGGCCTCGACAAATTAGGCGGCGAGGCCTGGCAGCGGCGCAAGGCGGCGATGAAGGAGCGCATCCGCGAGATCGCGCACGAACTCATCAAGACCGCCGCCGAACGCGCGCTCCGAGCCGCCGAAGTGATCGAGGCGGATCCCGGCAGCTACCCGGCCTTTGTCGACCGCTTTCCCTATGAGGAAACGGACGATCAGGATCGCGCCATCGGCGATGTCCTCGATGACCTCTCCGCCGGCAAGCCGATGGACCGGCTGGTCTGCGGCGACGTCGGCTTCGGCAAGACCGAGGTGGCGTTGCGTGCTGCCTTCACTGCGGCGATGGCCGGCATGCAGGTCGCCGTCGTTTGTCCGACGACCCTCCTCGCCCGCCAGCACTTCAATACCTTCCAGGACCGCTTCCAGGGCTTCCCGCTCAACATCGGCCGCCTCTCGCGCCTCGTACCCGCGAAGGAAGCGAAGGACACGAAGCTGGGCCTTACCGACGGCAAGATCGACATCGTCATCGGCACGCATGCGATCCTGGCCAAGGGCATAGAATTCAAACGGCTCGGCCTGGTCATCGTCGATGAGGAGCAACGCTTCGGCGTCACCCACAAGGAGCGGCTGAAGGCGCTGAAGACCGATGTCCACCAGCTGACCCTCACCGCCACCCCGATCCCGCGGACTCTCCAGATGGCGATGTCGGGCCTGCGCGAGCTGTCGGTCATTCAGACGCCGCCGGTCGATCGCCTGGCGGTGCGCACCTATGTCATGCCCTGGGACCCGGTCGTGCTTCGTGAGGCTCTGCTGCGCGAACATTACCGGGGCGGTCAGAGCTATTTCGTGACGCCCCGCATCGCCGACCTGCCCGACATCGAGGAGTTCCTGCGCGAGGAAGTGCCGGAGGTCCGCTACGTCGTCGCCCACGGCCAGATGGCACCGACCGAGGTCGAAGAGCGAATGTCCGCCTTCTACGACAAGCGTTTCGAGGTGCTGCTTTCCACCACGATCGTCGAAAGCGGCCTCGATATTCCCAGCGCCAACACGCTGATCGTGCACCGCGGCGACCGCTTCGGCCTCGCCCAGCTGTACCAGCTGCGCGGGCGCGTGGGGCGCGGCAAGATCAGGGCTTATGCGTATCTGACCACGCCCGCTGACACCTCGATCACCGACACAGCGGAAAAGCGCCTCAAGATCCTGTCCGACCTCGACAGCCTCGGTGCCGGCTTCCAGCTCGCCAGCCACGATCTCGACATTCGCGGCGCTGGCAACCTGCTGGGCGACGAGCAGTCGGGCCACATCAAGGAAGTCGGCTTCGAACTCTACCAGTCGATGCTGGAGGAGGCGATCCTTGAGGCAAAGGCCGGCGGCCGGTGCGACGAGCTGCCGCCGGGAGAATTCTCGCCGATCATCACCGTCGACGTGCCGGTGATGATCTCCGAGGACTATGTCCCGGACCTCGACCTGCGCATGGGCCTCTACCGCCGCATCAACGAGCTCGACGGCGCCGAGCAGATCGAAGGCTTCGCCGCCGAGATGATCGATCGCTTCGGCAAACTGCCCGAGCCGGCCGAAAATCTCATCCGCCTGATCGAGATCAAGATGAACGCCAAGGCAGCATGCGTGTCACGTATCGAAACCGGTCCGCGCGGCGCTGTTGTCACGTTCCACAACGACACCCCTCCCGACGTCCCGGCGCTGCTTAGCTATGTTCAAAAGATCGGCGACACAGCCAAGCTCCGCCCCGACAGCAAGCTGGTCATCTCGCGCGACTGGGCGAACCCGAAGCAGCGCCTGAACGGAGCGCTGCAGCTATCAAGGGGGCTAGCGAAACTAGCGGCGTGACGCCGGCGAGGTTGCCAGCCTCGCCAACTCCTCGCCCGTCACCGGTCCCGAGAACAGGAAGCCTTGATACAGCGTGCAGCCCTCGGCCGCGAGCAGGCCGAGCTGTTCCTCCGTCTCCACCCCTTCCGCCACCACACCCAGGCCCAGCGAGCGGGCCATATCGATGACACCGCGCACGACGATGCGGTCGCGGGCTGAGCCGGCGATGTCCTGGCTGAGGCGGCGGTCGAGCTTGAGATAGTCGAGTGGCAGCGCCTTTAGATAGGCTAGGCTGGAATAGCCGGTCCCGAAATCGTCGACCGCCACGCGGCAGCCGCCTTGGCGCAGTGCGGCAAGTGCGGAGGCTGCAGCGGCCAAGTCCTCGATCAGCCCTTCCTCGGTCACCTCCAGCGTCACCCGGCTGCGCGCGAAGCCGCTGGCGTCGATCGCGGCGAGCATCCGCGCGGCGAAATCGGGCCGCGCGAGATCGGTCGCCATCACGTTAACGGACAGGCGCAATGCGGCCAGCGCGTCCGGCCAGGCCGCCGCCGCCTGGAACGCGCGTTGCTGAACCAATTCGGACAGCGATTCCACCAGTTCCGCTCTCTCAGCCGCCCCGAACAGCGCGGTGGCACCAAGCTCGCCGAACTCCGGGTGATGCCAGCGCGCAAGCGCCTCGACACCGTCGATATGACCGTCGGACATCCGAACTTGGGGCTGAAACAGCACATCGATCTGCCCCGCTCCCATCGCTCGGCGCAGCTCCTCGGCGAGCCGCTGGTTGCGCTCGACGATGCCGGCTTCGTCACTCCCGCCCAACAGCACCGCGTGACCGGGCAGGTCGCGCGCTTCGGCAAGCGCTGCGCTGGCGCGGCGGAGCAGCGCGCCGGCGTCCTCATCGTCATGCGCGATCGCGCCGCCGATTGTCGCTGCGAGTTCCGGCGAACCCGCATATCGCCGCCCGACCGCGTGAGTGATCCGATCCGCCGCGTCGTTCATTTGCTCCGGCGTCGCGCCCGGCAGGCCGACGACGAACTCGGTGCCGGCCAGCCGCCCCAGCCACGCGTGGCGGCTGACATCGCGCGCTGCCACGTCGATCCGCCGCGACGCTGCCTGGAGCAGCGCATCGCCCGTCGCACGGCCATAGAGGCTGTTGATCGTCGTCAGCCGATTGAGCCCGATCAGCAGCACGCCGGGCCTTGATCCCTCCGCCAGCTGCGCGCTCAACCAGCGCCGCGCCGCCGCCGCATCAGGGAGGCCGGTCAGCGCGTCGCGCTGCAGCGGCAGCGGATTGCCTGTTTCCAATGGCTCGATCAGGCCGGTCACTTGCCCGTCATCGCCGACCGCCAGGTGATGCACCACCCGGTTGCCGTCCGGCATCGCGTGCAGGAACGCGGTCGATCCATAGTCCGCGCGCAACCGCCCGCGTGCCGCCCGCGCCGCTGGCCGGGCGCTGGCTGGCAGCAATCGATAGGCCTGGCGGGCGCCGATCGGTCCCTCGCCCAGCCCAAAGCGCGACCGCAGCGCCGCACTCAACTCCAGCCCATTGCGTCCGAAGCTCCAGCTGAGCACATCCTCTTGGCGCAAGGCGGGGCGGCTGATCGCACCGCTGCCCACACGCTGCGCATGCCGAGCGGCGAAGCGCAGCGCCTGCAGCAGCTCCGCCTCGCCGAACGGACTCGCCAGGAAATGGGTCGCGCCGGCCGCGAACACGTCGTTCAGCCGCGCCCCGTCGTTGCGTGACAGTAGCACCAGCATCGCAGCGGCATTGGCCTCGACCGGATCGGCGAGCATACGGATCGCGCCGACCGCTTCATCGAGCGCGCCGCGCCCGTCCACGATCGCGATGCTGGCGCCGCTGGCGATAAAGCGTCGCTCCACTCCTGCGGCGCGGCGTGCCGCCAGCGCCCGCCACCCGCCCCGGCTCGCCGCTTCGAGCAGCTCGTCACGGTGGCGGAACGACAGGATGAAAAGCGAGGCAGCGTCCGGCGCTGCGAGATCGACCAAGGCGTGCTCCCCGTTTTCCGCTATCCTAGCGTCTTATAGGATTTCGCCAATGGCTTGCGGCAGCGCGGAGCCGCTCATAAACCCTCTTATGTGAAGATCGACGTGATCCACGGCTCGGCGCCCGCGCTGGTTGACGGTTTCGGCCGGCGGATCAGCTATTTGCGCGTGTCGGTTACAGACCGCTGCGATTTCCGCTGCCGCTATTGCATGGCGGAGGCAATGACTTTCCTGCCCCGTCGCGACCTTCTGACGCTGGCGGAGCTCGCGCTGATCGTTGATCGCTTCGTCGATCGTGGCGTCACCAAGGTTCGGCTGACCGGTGGCGAGCCACTGGTGCGGCGGGGGTTGGCGGACTTTGCTGCTCGGATCGGGGCGCGGATCGGCGATGGTCTCGACGAGCTGACGCTGACCACGAATGGCGCGCGCTTGGCCGAAGCGGCGCCGCCGCTCGTGGCCGCCGGCATTCGCCGCATCAATGTCAGCCTCGATACGCTCGATCGCGATCGCTTCGCCTTCATTGCCCGACGCGATGCGTTCGACGAGGTGATGGCCGGCATAGTCGCGGCCACGGCGGCTGGACTCGCGGTGAAAATCAACATGGTCGCGCTCAAGGGCGTCAACGATAGCGACTTCGTCGCGATGGCCGATTGGTGCGGTGCGCAAGGCTTCGATCTCTCAATCATCGAGACGATGCCGCTCGGTGCGATCGACGAGGACCGCATCAATCGGTTCTACCCGCTCACCGCGGCGCGGGAACAACTCGCCAGCCGCTTCACGCTGACGCCGACGGATCGCAGCACCGGCGGCCCCTCGCGCTACGTCTTCGCGGAGCAGCTCGGCATCCATATCGGCTTCATCTCGCCGCTGACGCAGAATTTTTGTGCATCCTGCAATCGGGTGCGGTTGACGGCGGAAGGAAAACTCTACCTCTGCCTCGGCCAGGATGATCATGTCGATCTGAAGGCCGCGCTACGCGAGGGCGGAGCCGATGCCCTCGACGCGGCACTGGATGAAGCGATGCGCATCAAACCGAAGGCGCACGACTTCCACATCGGAACCCCCGCCGTCGCCCGGCACATGAGCGTGACCGGCGGATGAGCGTGAAACGGGCGCTGGTCGCCTCCACTGCCGATGTCGCCTCGGAAGCCGAGCAGGAACTCCGGCGCCGCTACGACTGGGTGCCGCTTGAGGACGCCGACCTTGTCGTCGCGCTGGGCGGAGACGGCTTCATGCTGCAGACCCTGCACGGCATGCTGGAACGGCGACGGATCGCGCCCGTCTACGGCATGAACCGCGGTACGGTCGGGTTTCTGATGAACGATTGGGGGCTGGAGCGGCTCGACGATCGCCTGGCCCGTGCCAAACGCTTCGAGGTGACGCCGCTCCGCATGGAGGCGGAGACGGTGTCCGGCAAGCGCTTCGTGATGCCGGCGATCAACGAAGTATCGCTGCTCCGCGAAACCCGCCAGACCGCGAAGATCGAGATTACTGTCAGCGACCGCGTGGTGATGGACGAGCTTGTATGTGACGGCGTGCTGGTCGCGACGCCGGCCGGCTCCACCGCCTATAACCTGTCCGCCAACGGACCCATTCTGCCGCTCGGGTCCGCGCTGCATGCGCTGACCCCGATCAGCCCTTTTCGTCCGCGCCGCTGGCGCGGCGCGATCCTGCCCGAGACGGCGACCGTCAGGTTTCGGGTCCTTGAACCGGTCAAGCGCCCCGTCAGCGCGGTGGCCGATCAGCGCGAGGTTCGCGATGTCGCGACCGTCGAAGTCGCGATCGAGCGCAGTGCCACACTGTGCCTGATGTTCGACCCCGAACATGCCCTCGACGACCGCATCACGATGGAGCAGTTCATCGCCTGATAACGAAGTACCGCTAGATGCTTGCAATGCCCGGACGCCTTGCTATAGGCCCGGCCTCGCTTCGGCATTCCCCGGTAGCTCAGCGGTAGAGCATCCGACTGTTAATCGGACGGCCGCCTGTTCGAATCAGGCCCGGGGAGCCAGCGAAACCCTCTCAATCCACGGTCAAATCGGCGGAGGCGGAATGCAGCAGCCAGGCTTGCGGACCGAGCGGCGGGGGCCGTTGATGCTCCTGACGATCGACCGGGAGGCGCGGCGAAACGCGCTGGATAGTATCACTTCCGCAGCCCTGGATGCCGCCATCGACGAGATGGAACGCGATCCCGATATCGCGCTCGCGATCCTGACCGGCGTGGGTGATCGCGCTTTCTGCTCAGGTATGGATTTGAAGGAAGCGGCCGCCGTCGGCGCCGGAACAGGCCTCATCCCTGGCCGCGGTTTTGGCGGCGTCACCGAACGGCGGCGGACCAAGCCGCTGGTCGCGGCGGTCAACGGCGCGGCGGTGGCCGGCGGCTTCGAGATCGCGCTGGCCTGCGACATCGTGATCGCCGCCGAGCATGCGGTATTCGGCCTTGCGGAGGTCAAGCGCGGCATGTTCGCCTTTGCCGGCGGCATCCAGCGCCTCGCCCGCGCGGTGCCGCGTCAAACCGCGCTGGCGATCATCCTGACCGGCGAGCCGGTATCGGCTCAGCGGTTGCACACGCTCGGCGTGGTCAGTGAAGTGGTGCCAGGTCCGGACGTGATGCCTCGCGCCATCGCGATCGGCGAGGCGATCGCCGGCCACGCTCAGGAGGCGGTGCGCAACGCCAAGCTGCTTCACGATCTGGCGGCGGATGCCGCGATCGACGAGAGCCTGCGCTTCGGCCGCGCGTGGGGTGAGGCGACGTTGGACTCGGCGGAAACTCGCGCGGGCATTTCCGACTATGCCACGGACGAAAGCTAAAGTGTCGCCGGTCCGCCCAGGATGACAGTCGCCTGGCTTGAGAGAGTCCCGCCATTGCCGTGCGCAAGCGCGGTTTCCGCGCCAGCGATCTGGTTGGCCGCTTCGCCGCGAAGCTGACGCGCCGCTTCGACGATCGCGAGCAAACCATACATGCCGGGATGCGCACATGAGAGGCCACCGCCATTGGTGTTGACCGGAAGCCGCCCGCCGGGGCCGATCTGCCCTCCGGACACGAACCGCCCGCCCTCACCTTTCGGACAGAATCCTAGGTCTTCGAGAAACAGGATCGTGTTGATCGTGAAGGCGTCATAAAGCTGCACCACATCGATGCCGGAAGGGCCGATGCCTGCCATCTCATAGGCGCGCGGGCCGCTTTCGGCGGCGGCGGTCATGGTCAGGTCGGTCGCTTGCGAGATTGCCGTATACCAGGTCGCCGCTGCCGCCCCAAGCACCGGGACCGGCGGCTTCCGCAGGTCACGCGCGCGGTCCGATCGGGTCATGACGATAGCTGCGGCGCCGTCTGTCACCAGGCAACAATCCCGCACGCTGAGCGGCGAGGAAACCATGCGCGCCCCGATACAATCCTCGATCGTCAGCGGTCCCTTGGCGAAGGCTTCGGGATTGGTGTTCGCCCAGCCGCGCGCCGCGACCGCGACCTCGGCGAGTTGCTCGCGCGTCGTGCCGAACTCGTGGAAATGCCGCGCCGCCGCCAACGCATAGGACGAAACGGGAAAAAGCGGCCGGTAAGGCGCTTCCCACTGGTTGCTCTTGAACGGGGTCGCGAGCTTGCCGCCACCGCTGCGCTGGTTCGATCCATAGGCGATCAGCGCGCAGTCGATATAGCCTTCGGCGAGCATGATTGCTGCCGCTGCGATATGGCTCATGAAGGCAGAGCCGCCGGTCCGGTTATTGTCCGTGTAGCGGGGGTTGAGGCCAAGATACTGCGCGAAGGACAGCCCGGCGAAAAAATCATCCGGCAGGCAGATGAACAGTGCGTCGACGTCGCTGAGTGTCAGGCCCGTATCGGCCACCGCCAGCAGGCCGGCCTTGGCGGCGAGTTCCATCGAGCTGAAACCGGGGGTTTCGCCAAGGCCGTAAGTGGCTACGCCAGCAATGGCAGCCTGCGCCCGGGGGAAGGTGCCGCCCATGCTTGCTCTTACGCCGGATCGAACAGGATGACGTGTTCGCCGCTCTCGTCTGGGGCGATCCGCGCGCGCACCCTGAGACCTATCACCACATCCTTGGCGGGCAATCCTTCGACACGGCTCATGAGGCGCGGGCCTTCATCGAGATCGACCAGCACCACGTTGTAAGGCTCGGCGGGCGGCTTCTGGCTGATGACGGTCACCGAATACACCACGCCGAGGCCGGATGCAGTGATCCATTCGAGATCGGTGTCGCCAGTGCCGGGCTCCATCAGCCGTGGCGGAAAGAAGAACTGGCCTGACGCGCGCGCGCGCTGCAGCAGCAGGACACCGTCCTTAAGCGCGGTTCGCCACACCGTTTCCGGCGACTCGCTCACGCCTGGCGAACCGCACCGCTCGCGGTCATCGCGTCGATCCGGTCCTGATCGAGTCCCGCCTCGGCAAGGATCGCAAGACTGTCGCCGCCAAGCGCTGGACCGGGATCGCCGATCGCGCCCGGCGTTCCCGAGAAGCCGGTCGGGATGCCCGGAAAACGAAGATCGCCCGCGTCGGTCTCGCGCGACTGCCAGAACCCGGTTTCGACGAGGTGGCGATCGTGCAGGAGGTCCTGAGGGCTGGCGATCGCCATCGCGGGAATATGGGCTTCGCGAAACAGCGCGAGCCACTCGTCGGTAGTGCGTTCGGACATGACATCGGCGACGCGTCCCAGCACCGCCGCGATGTTGGACGTGCGGCTGGCCATCGACACGAACATCGGGTCCTTCGACCAGTCCGGATCGCCGAGCGCCGCGAAAAAAGCCCGCCAGTGTTTATCGTTGTAGATCATGACGCCGATATGGCCGTCCCGGGTCGCGTATGGACGGCGGGTGGCTGCGGTGACGCGCGGATATTCGGGTGGCCCGATCGGCGGCTCGAACAGCGATCCGCACAGATGCTCGACCATCGTGAACGAGACCAGCGTCTCGAACATCGGCACCTCGATTTCCTGCCCCTCGCCGGTCCGCTCGCGCGCGAACAGGGCGGCGATGATGGCGTAGGCGCCGGTCAATCCCGCGACCTTGTCGGCCACGACGGTGCCGAGATAGGTCGGCTGGCCGCCCGAAAGCCGCGCCTGCAGATCGACCAAGCCCGACGCGGCCTGGACGATGTCGTCATAGGCCGGATAGTCGCGATAGGGGCCGGATCGTGCGAAGCCGTAGAGATTGGCATAGATGATCCGCGGATTGGCGGCCTTCAGCGCCTCATAGTCCAGCCCCAGCCGTCCGATTGCCTGCGCGCGCATCGAGTGGACGAACACATCCGCATCACGCGCCAACGCCAGCAATGCCTCGCGCGCGGCCGGTTGCTTCAGGTCGAGCACCAGACTGCGCTTGCCACGATTGACGTTGAGGAACATCCCGCCGCGCCCTTCCTCGCGGCCCGGCGGCAGGTGGCGCGTGGTGTCGCCTTCGGGGCTTTCCACCTTGATCACGTCAGCGCCGAGATCGGCGAAAATCTGCGTGGCGTACGGCCCCATCAGCACGCTGGTCAGGTCCAGGATGCGAACGCCGGCGAGCGGCCCCTGCCCCCGTCCGCTCACTGGTCAGTTCCCCTTTGGCGCCTTGAGCGCGGGGTTCATCGCGCGGATCTGGCCTTCCAGGAGTTTCAACATCGGCTCCACCATCGATTCGTCCATCGCGCCGGTGAAAATCTGGATCGCCATGCCTTCCAGCATCGTCTGGGAAAGCGCCATCGCCAGATCGAAGCTGCGGCGATCGGCACCCCATTCGGGAAACAGGGACACCGCCTGTTGATTGAAGCGCTCGCGAAACTCGACCTGCAGCGGCTGCAGTATCTGCGCGAGATCGGCATTCGACCGCGCCGCCAGCGCCAACTCGTGAAAAGCGATGAAGGCGGGCTTCTGGAGCTGCTTCCAATAGGTGCGGACAAGCGTTGCCGTATCATGATTTTCGGTATCGGCCGCCCGCCTGAATGCGCGAAGGCGCTTTTCGTGCAACTCGACGATCGCCGCCTTGATCACGGCGGCGCCGTTTTCGAAATGATGCAGCATGGCCCCGCGCGACAGGCCCGCTTCCGCTGCCACCTGCGGCGTTGTGGTGCGGGCATAGCCGAACTTGACGATGCAGCGGATCGTGGCTTCGATAAGCTTCGCGCGGGTTTGCGCGCTTTTGACGGATTGAAGCGTGGGCAGGGATCCGGCGGCCTTCACCGCACGCTGATTCAAGCCAACGCGAGCGAAAGCGCGCGCCAAATTCGTCTCCTGTTCAAGTGCGCGTCATGGTTGCTGGCAAGGCTCCGTGTCAAGAGCGGGCAGCGCGCATAAAAAACAATCATGCTTGTTTTGCTTGATCGTCCGACACGACTTATGCAGAAGCCGGTTGTAAAGGCTTGAGAGGAAGTCAGATGGATCTTGGCCTGCAAGGGAAAAAGGCGATTTTGGTCGGGGCCGCCCGGGGCATCGGCATGGCCACCGCTGAAACGCTGGCGCGCGAAGGCTGCGATCTCGCGATCGCCGCACGGTCGGAAGACAGCGTGAAGGATGCTGTCGCCAACCTGAAGAGATATGGCGGCAATGTTGTCGGCAAGGCGGTGAACGTAAAGAAGGCCGATGACTACAAGGCATGGCTCGACTGGGCGATCGAAGCCTTGGGCGGAGTGGATATCCTCATTCCGATCACCTCATCCGGCGGCGGCATGGGCAGCGAGAAATACTGGACCAATGCATTCGAGGTGGATGTGATGGGTCCGGTGCGCGCGGTCGAGGCCGCGATTCCGGTCATGATCGAGCAGAAATCCGGCTCGATCGTGCTGATCGCCAGCACATCGATCGGCGAGGCGATGGGGGGACCGCAGGCCTATAACGCGATGAAGGCCTCGCTCGTGACCTGGGGCAAGCAGCTCGCGCTGTTTCATGGCAAGGACGGCATTCGAGTCAATGTCGTCTCGCCCGGCCCGGTCGAGTTCGAAGGCGGCAACTGGGATATGATCAAGGGAACGATGGAGAAATTCTACCAGTCCCAGCTTCGCCAGCAGCCGACCGGACGGCTCGGCACGCCGGAGGAGATAGCCCGCTGCATCGCATTCCTCGCGAGTCCGGCGGCCAACTGGTGCAACGGGTCGCACCTGGTCGTCGATGGCGGCTTCACCAACCGCACGCATTTCTAGCGGCGAGCGGCTCGAGGAAGCGGCGATGGACGTCAGGCGCAAAGTCGATATCGTCAGGGTCGATCCCCAGGACTGGCCCGACGGCACACCCGCGTGGAAAGCCAACGATCCCGATCTCGGCTACGACATCATCCCGGCCAGGCGCTACACCGACGAAGCATTCATGAAGCTCGAATGGGAGCGGATGTGGACGAAGGTGTGGCTGCTCGGCGGACGCTCGGACGACATCAAGGAGCCGGGCGACTATATCTGCACTGAGATCGGTAAGGAATCGGTGCTGATCGTGCGGCAGCATGATGGGTCGGTTCGCGCCTTCCCCAATGTTTGCCTTCACCGCGGCAACCGCTTGCGGCCGGAGGGGCGCGGCAATGCCGAGCGGTTCCAGTGCATGTATCATCACTGGACCTATGACCTTGGCGGCAAAATCCGCCGCATTCCCGATCTCGACACTTTCCCACAAGGCGCCCCACCGGGCGCGCGGCTGCCGTCATATCCGTGCGAGGAATGGGGAAGTTTCGTCTGGTATTCGCTCGACCCCGATATCGGGCCGCTCGCCGATTATCTGGAGCCGATGCAGCGCCATCTTGGCCCCTATCATATCGAGCGGATGGCGTGGGCGCGCGACATCACCGTCGAATGGGACTGCAATTGGAAGGCGGCGGTCGACGCGTTCAGCGAAGTCTATCACGTCCAGGGCATCCACCCGCAACTGCAATGGTATCTCGACGACACCAACGCGCAGATCGACACCTACGGCAAGCACAGCCGCTATCTCGTCCCCTTCGCGGCGGTGTCGGCGCGCGTGGCGCTGCCTTCCGCGATCCCGCCGGCGATCCTCGACATCATGCTGAAGGCGGGGATGGACCCGGCGGACTACGAAGGGTCGGTCAGCGATATCCGGCGCGACGTGCAGCTTTTCAAGCGCAAGCATGGCGGCGGCCAAGGCAAGGACTATTCGGCGCTGAACGACGACCAGCTGACCGACGACTACCACTATTCGATCTTTCCGAACGTCTCGCTCAATGTGCATGCCGACGACGTGATGATGTTCCGCATGCGTCCGCATGCGACCGACCCCAACAAGATGCTGTACGACATCTGGATGTTCGAGCTCGTGCCGGAGGGCGAGGAATGGCCGGAGCGGCCGCGCCACAAACGCTTCAAGCATGGTGACCGCTCGATCGGCCAGGTGCTCGACCAGGATGCGTTCAACCTGCCCTCTGTTCAGAAGGGCATGCATTCGGACGCTTTTCCGGGCTTATGGATCGGCGACCAGGAATTGCGCATCCGCGCGTTCCACAAGGCGCTCGACGATTACGTCTATCCCGACGGCAAAAGCCCCGGCGACACCTGACGGTCAGGCCGAGCGGATGAAGTCGTAAAAGGCGTCGCCCCGGCCCCATTCGGCGCGACGCGAGGGCGCAGCGAAGATCTGCTTCGGCAAATCAGTCGAGGGCCAATTGTCGTTCCAGTCGAGCACCACCTGCCGCTGGATGATCCGCCACTCGCCGTTGCGCCGCTCGAAGCGGTCGAGATAGCGACCGCCCATCTGGAACAGATGGCGGCCGGGATCGAGCGCGCCCGCGCCGTGGCGCGCCAGATAGGAGTCGCCGAAAATATCTTGCGCCTGCTCCTGCGGGACGATGCACACCGAATACAGATAGGCCTCGGAGGCCGCTTGATCGCCACCCACGTTGATCGAGACGTTGGAAATGGCGTGGACCGCGACCTCGAACCAGCGCTTGATGCCGTCGACGATGAAGGGGACGAACTCTGCCGCCTCGCCGCTGAAGATCCCGTGGATGTCGATGCCGTCGGGCCAGTAGACCGTCTCCATCATCGCCAAGTCGGCGCGATCGAGCGCGGTGCAGTAGCGGACGAGCACCTGCTGGATGTCGCGCCGGGCGACGAGATCCTCCAGATCCGCCTGGCTGACGGGCATCGCCGCGCCGCTCAGGGCAGGTTGGAGAAGACGAGGTCACCAGGCCCGCGCTCGCCGCGCGGACGCAGCGTCGCGAACATGCCCTGGTCGAGGATTTCGGCGGACGGGCGATTGTCGTTCCAGTCCATCACCACCTGCCGCTTGGCGATGCGCCATTCCCCGTCCCGCCGCTCGAGCCGGTCGAGATAGCGGCCGCCGAAATAGAAATGATGGTGATCGGGGTCGAGGCCCTTGCGGTCGAACATCGCCATGTAGCGCGATCCGAATATCCCGTCCGCCTTGTCCGCACGGACTTTGTGATACGCGAACAGATAGGCCTCGCTGACGCAGACGTCGCCCTGAACCTCCATATGGATGTTCATGATCGCGTGCATGGTGACCTCGAACCATTCCTGGATTTCGCGCACGATGAACTCAGCGAACTCAGCGGCATTGCCGTTGAACACGCCATGATTGTCGATGCCGTCGGGCCAGTAGACGCTGGCCATCAAAGGCGCGTCGCAGCGGTCGAGCGCGCGGCAATATTTGGTCAGCACCGCGTAGCAATCGCGCCGCGCGACCAAATCCTCGAGATCGGCTTCGGAAACGGGCATCGTAGTCCTCCGGGGTTGGGGCGGCTCAGCCGAGCGAGCGGTAGAAATCCAGCTGCATGTCCTCGGCCAGACATTCGAGAATCGGCGGCACAAGCCGGTCGTGAAAGTCGATGCCCATATGCGCGTCGAACGCCGCATCGTCACGGAACGTGGCGACGACAAGAAACGCGTCCGGATCGGCGTCCGATTGAAACAGCTCGTAGACCAGCGCGTCCGGCTCGCGCTCGAACACCAGCGACTTGAGTTCGGCCTGGAGCGCGATCAGCTCGTCGCGCTTCTCTGATTTGCAGCGCAGCCGCGCCACGAAACTCTTGCCGCTCATGCTGCTGCTCCCACGCCCAGTTCTTCGATCAGCTCGGTCCTAAGCCGGAATTTCTGGATTTTGCTGGTGGACATCGGCCAGCTCGTCACGACTCGCACGTGGCGCGGCACCTTGAAGCTGGCGAGCTTGCCCCTGCAATGCGCGATCAGCTCCGCCTCCCCCGCCGACGCGCCGTCGGCCAGCTCGACGAACGCGGCCGGTACTTCGACGTAGCGGTCGTCAGGAATGCCGACCACCTGCGCCAGTTTCACCGCAGGATGCGATTGCAGCATCGACTCGATTTCCGCCGCCGCGACATTCTCGCCGCCGACCTTCAGCATATCCTTGGTGCGGCCGTGGAACATGATGTGGCCGGTGTCGTCGAACGAGCCGATGTCGCCAGTATGAAACCAGCCGCCGCGAATGACGTCCGCGGTCTTTTCAGGTGCGTTGTAATAGCCGGACAGCATCCCAGGACCGCGGATGACGATCTCGCCCCGCCCGCCCAATTCGCAGTCCTGCCCAGTCTCCGGATCGACGATTCGCACGGACCATTCGTCAAGCGGCGCTCCGCAGCGGCTGGTGCGGAGCGACCAGGGATCATCGAGCCGGCTGGTGGTGACCGTTCCCGCGGCCTCGGTCAGGCCATAGGTGCTGACCTGGATCGTGTACGGCATGGCCGCGCAGATCGCGTCGCGAATCCAGTCCGGCTGCACCGCGAAGTTGGAGTTCATCACGCGCAGTCTGGAGAGATCGGTCGTCTTGAACGCCGCGTGGGTGATCAGATCCTGCATGATCGTCACGAAGCTGGGATAGGCGATCGTGGCCCCTTCCCGCCCGAGCATGTCCAGCGCTACGCCTGCCTCGAAATGCGTCACCGTCATATAGGCGCCGCCCAGGTCCAGGATCATCGTCATCGGCAGGATACCGGCGATGTGGAAGATGGGCAGCGGCGACCAGACCTTGTCATCCTGGGTGGCCTGATAGCGCACCCCCAGGCTGCGGCTGTTGCCGATCTGCGCCCGGTGGCTGATCAGCGCGCCCTTTGGATTGGCGGTCGTTCCCGATGTGTAGAGGATGAAGGCGATGTCGGTCGGATCGACATCGTCGATCCTTCCCACCAGCGCGGCGTCGGCGACGTCCTCCCCGATCGCGAGCGCTTCCGCTCCGCTCAGCAGATAAGAAGCGCATGGCGGATCGAGGCAGATGATCGACCGCAACAACGGCGCTTCATCGAGCGACAACGCGCGCTTGTCCTGCGCGCCCTCGAGCGACGGCAAGGCCGCGCACAGCCGCGCACCGAAATCGAGCGAGTCGGCGACCCGTCCGGTCGTGAACAGCGCGACCAGATCGGCGTCCTTAATGAGGAACGCGAGCTCATGCGCCTGGTATCGGGCATTGACCGGCACCGCGACGGCGCCGGCCATCGCGATCCCGAACAGCAGTTCGACGAACTCGGGCCGCGTCGTCAGCAGGATGCCGACATTCTCGCCCGGCCGGACGCCAAGTGCGACGATCGCCTTGGCCCAGCCCCGCGCGCGCTCTTCCAGCTGAGCATAGGATAGGCGGCTGTCGGGGAAGATCAGCGCGTCCTTATCGCCGAAGCGCGCTGCGGCGTTTCGCAGAAGCCGGCCGAAAGTGAGTTCGCCGGTGCCGGTCATGCGTCCGCATCCAGATCGTGCAGCAGTTCGCGCTCATAGCTGCCGTCCATGCAGCCGATCATCTGTTCGATCAGCGGCTTGCCGTGCTCGGTTTCCATATGCGCCTTGTCCGCCGCTTCATCGACGAACGATTCATAGACCGCGAACATGTGCGGCGCATCCAGCCGGTAGAATTTGAAGGCGAGCGTGCCGGGTTCGCGATCGACCAGACCCTCCATCTGCTTGGCGAGGCTGACGAAGTCGCTGTCGCGCTCCGGCTTGATCCGAAACCGCGAAAGAAAACTATAGGCCACCGGTCATCCTCTCGGCTTGGCGCGGATTCGGGGCCGCGCTTCTGGCTGCAATAGAAAACAATCACGTCTGCTTTTTCAAGGGGCCAGTTGCATTCGGCGATATTGCGAGCGGAACACGCCTGTCCTCACCGTGGCAAGCAAAACACACCACGAAAAAATACAATCACGACTGATTGCAATTTGCGCCGCCGCCGATTTATGAAGGGCGCGAAAAGGGGTGAGCCGTTCCTAAGAAGCGGCCACGTATGAGGGAGGAGGGAATCATGAGATTGGGGTCTCTACACGCCAGCATTGCATCGGGTGCGCTCGCGGTGGCGCTTGCCGCCAGCCCGGGTTTCGCACAGACGGCCACCGCGATCACGGGCGCCGATCCTGCAGCCAACACGCCTGCGGATGAGACGCAGGCGCCGCCGACCGGCCTCGCCGACATCGTCGTCACTGCCACCCGGCGCGATTCGCGGCTGCAAACCACGCCGATCGCGGTCTCCGCGATCGATTCGACCCTGATCCAGCAATCGTCGCCGCGAAATCTGGGCGATCTTGCCGCGTTCGTGCCGAACTTCTCGGCATCGACGATCACCGGCTTCAACGCCGCCTCGTTCGCGATCCGCGGCGTCGGCCAGACCAACATCATCGTCTATTTCGAGCCTCCTGTCGCGGTCCTCGTCGACGATTTCGTGGTGCCGTCAGTGCAGACCCAGCTGCTCGACACGTTCGACGTGGCGCAGGTCGAAGTGCTGCGCGGGCCGCAAGGCACTCTGTTCGGCAAGAACACCACCGGCGGTGCCGTGACGGTCCGTACCAAGCGCCCGGTGCTGAACGAGATCAATGTCGAGGGCCGCGCCCTGATAGGCAGCTTCTCGACCAAGAAGCTGCAGGCGGCCGTGAACGTGCCGATCGGCGACAAGCTCGCGCTGCGTGTGGTCGGCGGATATGACGGTGACGAAGGCTATTACCACAACGGCGCCTGCTATGGTCCAGTGACCGGCTTCGTTCCGAACAAGTTCCAGGGCAGGTCCGGCTGCCTCGACGGGCGCCGGATTGGTGGCCGCGAAGTTTGGAACGGACGCGCGAAACTGCTGTTCGAACCGTCCGATTCCGTTCGCGCCTTGCTGCAATATGAGTGGCTGCGCGACAGTTCGGACAGCGTTCCTTCGGTGAATGTGAACGGCGAATATAAAGGCAGCTCACCCTTCCTGACCGATCTGCTCGGCACGGTCAGGACCAATCCCGCCAGCAGCGACCCGCTCGACAACGCGGCGATCACCAATCGCAACAGCGGCCTGGTGAACATCGCGAAGGGCCAGCGCATCAATGTCGACGGCGTGTATCTGAACCTCGATTTCGATTTCGAAATCGGCACGTTGACCTCAGTGTCCGGTTACCGCTTCCAGAAGTCGCGGCTGCCGAACAGCTATGCCGGCGTGGCGCCGCTGGCGGCGGACGGCCAGGCGCTGTCCTTCTTCGACGCCAGCCGCGACGACGACCGCAAGACCTGGCAGCAGGAAGTGCGTTTCGCGTCGAACTTCGGCGGGCCGTTCGACTTCGTCGCCGGAGGCTTCTACCAGCGCGAGAAGACCGATTTCTGCGTCGCGCAGATCCTAGGATTCCTCGACCTGACGGCCGGCCCCCTGCCCTTCGGCAACTGGAACGACACGCCGTATATTCTCTGCAACGCGCAAAAATCGACGTCGAAGGCGGTGTTCGCGGAAGGCACCTACAAGTTCACTCCGGAACTGACGCTGACCGCCGGCGCCCGCTATACCTGGGAAGACAAGACGTGGCGCGGGCGCCAGCAGACCTTCATCCCGGCGCTGAACGGCGGGTTCGATACGACGATCCAAGTCACCAAGCCGCTGGACGCGAGCGTCTATAAATTCCCGGCGAACGTGGTCCGGGTCGATGCGCAGGCGCGCAAGCCGACCTACCGCGCGAGCCTGGGCTGGCAGGCCCAGCCGAACATTTTCGCCTATGCGACCTACTCGCACGGCTTCAAGGGCGGCGGCTTCAACGACCAGATCGGCGGCTTCGCGGCCTTCGGCGCGGACTTGAACGCTTTCGCCCAAGCCGCGCGCGCGACCAAGCCCGAGGAGGCCGACAGCTATGAAGCTGGCGTGAAAACCGATTTCTTCGATCGGCGGCTGCGCTTCAACCTGACCGGTTTCCACGTCAAATACTCGAACCTGCAAAAGCAGTTGAACGTGCCGATCGTGGTCAACGGTCAGCCCAACCAGGTGACTCTGTTCGTCAACGCCGCCAGCGCGGTCGTGGATGGAGTCGAGCTGGAAGCTTCGGCGGTGCCGGTCCAGGGTCTGACGATACGCGGCGTGCTCGGCTACCAGGACGCCCGGTACAAGACCTACACCGCGCCGGGAGCCGGCTATAACCTCGCCGACGCGCCGCTCGACCGCGCGCCGAAATGGCAATGGACGATCGACGGCAGCTACGAAGTGCCGGTCGGCGACTTCAAGCTGACGTTCAACGCGAACGCCAATTATACCGGGCGCAACCTTTCCACGCAGGATATCAACGACATCCTGGGCAACACCTTCCTGGATGCGCGGACACTGGTGAACGCCTCGATCACCCTGGCCGAAGCCAATGATCGTTACTACGTCCGCGCGATCGGCAGGAACCTGACCGACGAGCGCTACAAGACCGCGACGCAGAACGTCGCGGGCCTGTGGCAGAATGCCCAGTTCGGCCCGCCGCGCTTCTACGGCGTCGAGCTGGGCTTCAAGTTCGGCAACTGATCGACAATGGCGGCCTGGGAAAACCTCTCAGGCCGCCAGCATGTCTTCCATGCAGACGGTGTCGAGTTCGAGTACATGGGTGAAACGGCCCATCGCCATCCACGCGGCGATCGACAGCGTGAGATCGACGATCTCGTCGTCGCTATAGGCGGCGTGGAGCCGCGCCCAATAGGCCTCGTCACTGGCGAAACCGTGCGGGTCTTCGGCGAAACGCTCGGCATGTTCCAGCGCCAGCCGCTCACGCGCATCGAACAGGTCGCTCTCGCGCCAACCCTCGACGGCGGCGTAAAACGCTTCATCGGGCGCCGCGCCGCCCCGCGCAACGACGGAGGCAGAGGCGTCGCCACCGCTCCCCGCCAGCATCGGATCGACATGCTTGGCCGCGCGCATCCCCTGGCAGACGAGGCAGCCATTGATCTGCGCGGTGCGGTAGCGCGCTGCCTCCAGCACGCGCAGCGGCAGCCGCGACGATTGGTAGACCGCAGTCGCGAAGGCACCGCCGGCCGCGCCCAGTTTCGGCGCATAGTTCCCGAGAACATAGCCGAACGGATTGTTCTGCGCTTGGTCGGACACGAAGACACGCGCCATCCTTCCTCTCCTTCATCGATGCGGACTCGAACGATGGCCTAGACTTTCACTATCCGGATAAAATGACAAGGCGTGACCTTTTTTGGAGAGTCCTATGGCGACGAATATGGCCTATGATTATCGCCGGACCTGGCCGATCAACCCTGAAGCTCCCGCCGACAGCTTCGAGGCGAAGGCGCCATTCGTCGATCACGGCACCGCACCGATCACCGGCGAGCGCTACTGGTCGGCCGAGTGGATGGAGCGCGAGCGCACGCAGCTTTGGGCGAAGGTGTGGAACTGGGCCGGCCGCGTCGAGGAGATTCCCGAGCCGGGCGACTTCATCACTTTCGAGGTCGGGCGCGAGAGCTTCATCGTCGTGCGCGGCGATGACGAGCGCATCCGCGCCTTCTTCAATGTCTGCCCGCATCGCGGCAACCGGCTGGTACAGGGTGAGGGATCGGTCGCCCGCTTCACCTGTCCGTTCCACCGCTGGCAGTTCGCGCTGGACGGCGAGAATCTGCTCGTCACCGACCGCGAGACGTTCCGCCCAGAGGCGCTGGCCTGCGATGTCGATCTCGCCGAAGTGCGGTGCGAAACGTGGGAAGGCTTCATCTTTCTGAACATGGACGCGGACGCGAAGCCGCTGCTCGAACAGATCGGACCGCTGGTCGAGCACGCCAAGCCCTACCGCCTCGCCGACATGCGGATCATGCGCTGGATGCGGTCGACCTGGGATTCGAACTGGAAGGTGGGTGTCGACGGCTTCAACGAGGCCTATCACGTTCACGCGATCCACCCCGAGATCCTGACCGTTTTCAACGACTATCATGCACAGATCGATCTCTATCCCAACGGAATGAGCCGGATGGTGACGAAGTTCGCGCACGAAAGCCCGCGCTTTCCCGGCGCGACGCCCGGCGTGCTGAACGAGGGGCTGCGCGCAACGATGGAGGAGGTCGGGCTTGATCCCGATACGTTCGCCGGCCGGATGGAGGATGTCCGCCCGGCCGTGCAGGCCGCCAAGCGCGTCCGCGCGGAAAAGCTCGGCCTCGATTATTCGGGCTTCCTCGACAACCAGCTGACCGACGACTGGAATTACGACATCTTCCCGAACATCCAAATGGGCATCCATCCGGAGGGCGTGAGCCTTCTCTATTTCCGCCCGCACAAGCATGACCCGCGCAAGTTCATTTTCGACGTGATCGTGATGATGCACCCGCAGCCCGACGGCGCGATCCAGCCGCCGGCCTATATGGGACTGCCCGACGGCTGGGACATTTCGGGACGCGAACTCGCGCGGCCGCAGGAGATCGCGTGGCGCGACGGTGGCCTCGGGCAGGTGTTCGATCAGGACAGCGGGCTGTTCCCACTGGTGCAGGAAGGGATCGAGAGCCTCGGCTACCGCGGCGCGATCCTCTCGGAGCAGGAGCAGCGGCTGCGCCATTTCCATACCGAACTCGACCGCTACATGGCCGCCCCCGCCACCACCCGCTGACTTCAGGATCGCCGATGCCGCTCGCTTTTCCCACCCGCCTCCTCCTGCTCTGTGCTGCAGCTTCGATCGCGCTGCCTGCTCTGTCCGCGCGTAACGGCAATTCAGACCGCGACGCGGAAGCGCAGCTCATCGATAAGGTCAATGGCGACGATTGGCCGGCGTTCGGCCGCACCTATGGCGAGCAGCATTTCAGCCCGCTCGATGGAATCAATGACGATAATGTCGGCAAGCTGGGTCTGGTCTGGTCGATGGATCTGGAGCCGGGCAACTCGGCGACCGGGCCGATCGAGGTCGGCGGCGTGCTCTATTTCGCGCGCTTCTATAGCGTCGTGACCGCGGTCGAAGCGGCGACCGGCAAGCTGCTCTGGACCTACGATCCGCGTGCGCCTGAGGCATCGGGCGCGCGGTTGCGCCAGGGCTGGGGCAGCCGAGGCATCGCCTGGTGGGACGGCAAGGTCTACACCGCGACGCAGGACGGCCGTCTGATCGCGATCGACGGCAAGACCGGCAAGCCGGTCTGGAGCGTCCAGACGCTGGACAAGGGCGATCCGCGCTTCATCAGCGGGCCGCCCCGCGCGTTCGACGGCAAGATCATCATCGGCAACGCCGGCGCCGACGAAGCGGCGATCCGGGGCTATGTCACTGCCTATGATGCAACGACTGGGAAGCAGCTGTGGCGTTTCTGGACGGTGCCGGGCGACCCCAAAGAGGGGTTCGAAAATCCCGCGATGGCGATGGCCGCCAAGACCTGGGCTGGCGACTGGTGGACCAAGGGCGGCGGCGGCACTGTCTGGAACGCGATCACCTATGACCGCGACAGCGACACCATCTATCTCGGCACCGGCAATGGCAGCCCTTGGAACAGGAAGCTGCGCAGCGACGGCAAGGGCGACAACCTCTTCCTGTGTTCGATCCTCGCGCTCGATGCGAAGACCGGCGTCTACAAATGGCATTATCAGATCAATCCCGGCGAGAGCTGGGACTTCAACGCCGCGATGGACATGGAGCTGGCCGACCTGACCATCGAAGGCCGACAGCGCAAGGTGCTGATGACAGCGCCGAAGAACGGCTTCCTTTACGTGATCGACCGGCTGACCGGAAAGCTGATCTCCGCCAAGCCGTTCGTGCCAGTCACTTGGGCGAAAGGCATCGACATCGCGAGCGGTCGCCCGATCGAGAATCCCGGCATTCGCTATGAAAGCGGCACCGCGACATTCTCGCCGACCCCGGTCGGGGCGCACAGCTGGCTGCCGATGGCGTTCAGTCCGCAGTCGGGCTTCGTCTACATCCCGGCAATCGAACTGGAAGCCACCTATGACGATCGCGGCATCACGCCGCAGAACTGGAAACGCAAGGGCGGGCTGGCACTGGATTACGGCGTCAATTCGTCGATCGCTTTCCCGAAAGGACGGGAGGACAGCGCGAGTTCGCTCGTCGCCTGGGACCCTGTGCGGCAGAAGGAAGTGTGGCGGGTTCCAACGCCGATCCATTTCAACGGCGGCGTGATGGCCACGGCCGGCAACCTGGTCTTCCAGGGCCAGATGGACAGCCAGTTCAACGCCTATGATGCCCAGACCGGACAGCGGCTCTGGTCGTTCGACGCGAGGGCGCCGGTGATCGCGCCGCCGATCAGCTATAGGGTCAACGGCCGTCAATATGTGACGGTGCTGACCGGCAACGGCACCAGCGGTGGCTTCCTCGGCGCGGCACTGAAGCGCTACGGCATCGATTACCGCAGCCAGGCGCGGCGCGTGCTGACCTTCGCGCTTGGCGGCACGATGACGTTACCGCCGAAACAGCCTTATGTCGCGGAAGCAGTCGATGACCCGGCGTTCAAGGCGGATGCCGCAGCCGAGACGAGAGGCGGCGCGACGTACAACACGCGCTGCGTGGTGTGCCACGGTGGCGGGGTCGCGGCGGCGGGAGTCGCGCCCGACTTGCGCACCTCCGGCGTAATCGTATCACCGGAGGTGTTCGACTCGATTATCCATGACGGCGCTTCGGTTCCGCAGGGCATGCCGCGTTTCGAGGAACTGACCCCCGCCGATCGCGAGGACCTGCGCCAGTTCCTGCGCGCCGCAGCGCATGAGCTTCGCCGGACAGCCAACGCGAAAGGAAAGGCATCGCCTTGATCCGATCCAGGGGGGTCTGTCATCACCCCGACTCGCTCGTCCCGAGCGAAGTGGGCCAACAAGTCGCGATCAGTTCTAGCTTAGTGTGCGTAACGGATTCCGCCCGTCCCAATCGCGGGACGCGGCCTTGATGCCGTCGAAGATCTCCAGCATCGCCGGCTGCGGCTCGATGATCTCGACCATCGTTCCCGGCCACAGCGCGTCCGTTTCCAGATAGGCGAAGCGCGACATCGGCAGATGGCCCTCGATCGCGACGCGGATCCCTGCGGCGCGGGCGGCGGCCATCTGCGCGTCGTAATTGTTTAGTCCCGAAGAGTGGCGGTACGGGTCGATCTTGAATCGGCCTGGGTCTTCTGTCCAGACGCGTGCGACGTATTCGTAGGGTGTAAGGCCACGGAGCGTCTTGAGCCTGCGGGCGTGATTGT
>JAESFN010000313.1_pt1 | contig 55104 bp, 39 predicted proteins | sample 9269411 | NCBI WGS metagenome assembly JAESFN01 (sample SAMN14505399, study PRJNA617100) | algae metagenome | isolation source: Iphinoe sp. HA4291-MV1 and co-occurring heterotrophs from trail next to... | place: USA: Maunawili Falls, Hawaii | collected 2009-07-25
TTACCCCCAGGGGGAAACTCCGTTGACGTTCGAGCCCACCGGCCCGCTGCAAGCGGCCTGGCTGCAGAGGCCCGAGTTCAATACTTGGCGGTCCACGCGCCGCCATTACTTCGTGAAGCTCGCGGACGACGGCCGATTGCAAATCAACGGCGTGCCACCGGGCGAATACGATCTGGTGATCCAGCTCTACGAGCAACCTGCCGGCTGCCTGGTCGAGACGATCGGCGAAAAGGTGATGCCCGTCACCGTGGCCGCGGACGACCTGGACCTTGGACCGGTCGAGGTCCCCTGCCGGAGCGGTCCCCGCGTCGGCGCGAGCCTGCGATCGATTGAGATCACCGACTCCGAGGGGCAGGTCCGCGCGATCAGGGATTTCGCTGGCCAATTCGTCCTCCTGCATGTGTGGGCGAGTTGGTGTAATCCGTGCATTCAGTCGATGCCGTCGCTCAAGGCGTCGGTGGAGCAGCACGCCGGCGCCCCGCTCACCGTCGTTGGGTTGAACGTCGACGAAGACGCCACCGCGGCGCGAGCGCTCGCCAAGGCGCAGGAACTGAGTTGGGCCCAGAACTATCTGGGCGCCAACTCCGAGCTGATGCGGCAACTAGCGGTCAGTTCCGTGCCGGCCTACTACTTGGTCGGCCCCGACGGGAACTTGGCGGGCTCGGCGAACGAGTGGAGCCAAATGGAACTGCTGCTGCAGAAGTCACTCGAGCGCTGAGCTCTCCTAACACAACCACTTGCTCCGCGAACGCGGGCGTTGCGGTGGAACTCCCCCCGTCATTGACGGGGGGCTAATGAGCCGAGCAACGCTGTCATTAGCCCCCGGCGAGTCGCCGGGGGGACAAGGATCGTTACGGCGCGCGAGCCCGTTGAAATTCGGTTGAGTTAAGCGCTCTAAGTGTGCCCGATCCGTCGGCCGCTCAACCGCTGCCTGCAGTTCCATCATCGACACCATCCTCACTCCGCCGCGCCGACCGCCTTCTTCGCGTTGCCCGCGGCCGCAAGGTGCGCCTTCAAAAAGCCGCCCAGGTCGCCTTGGTGCAGGTCGCTGAGCGACACGAACTTCAGCTTCACGGCGTCGCGGCCGCGATCGGCCGACACTTCGCGTTCGGCGCCCAGATCGGCGATCGCGCCCAGCGCGAAGGCGCCGCGCGGGCCGAAGAGCGTGAGGTCGACCGAGGCCAGCCGCTTGGTCGCCACAGTCGCCCAAGGCTCGCTCTGCCCAGCCGGGCATAGATGCACGACCTGCTGGTTGTTCCAGAGGAACTGCCCGCCGGGCGCGGCGGCCGAAAGCAACTCGCACAGCTCCTCGAGCACATCGGCTTCCCAGCCGACGCGCTTCCCAGGCGGAAAGCCCTTGCGCGAGAAGTGCCACTTACGGCCGAGCACCTTCCAGGGAGAGATGTCTTCAGGGCTTTCGCGCTTCTTGACCGTGAGCTTTTGAAAGCCGGCGATCGCTTCGTCGACGAATTGCCAGAAGCCTGGCTTATCGACCTCGGCCAGTGAATGCACGCGGAGCTGAATCTCTTGCCAGGGGCCGCGGAGGTTTTTGCATTGCACGCGCGGCTCGGGACCATAGACCGGCAGGTCCGGCATTTCGTCGAGCGGCCGCAGGTCGAGCCGCTTCGTTAGCTCGTCGCGATCGAAGGTGCGGCGAGCGACGCGGAACTTGAGCTTGAGCAGCCACTCCTCGCCGGTGATGGCGTGGAAGAACCAGCCGTCGCTCTTGGTTTCGCCGCAGACCTCGACCACCGTACGGCTCGAATAGTCGGTGGCGCTAAAGCCTTCGGCGGCTTCGATGCGATCGAGCACGCGAGCCAGGATCTGTCCATCCCACCGGCAGGGCTGCCCGCCACGCCCCACACGTTCCTGCGTGTGCCAACGGCGGCCGTCGGTCTCCCAAGGCATCTTCACCGCCTTGCCGACCGCCGCGATGTCGACATCGCCTGCCCGCGGCGCGACAAGCTCGTTTGGATCATACGGCTTGCGTTCGGCATGCGGGCCGGCCGCGATGACTTCGGCCAGCATCTCGCCGGTGTAGGAACGCAACCGCGCGGGGTCGGCGGCAGCGCCCTTGCGCGGCCGTTTGCCGCCAGCGTTCTGCTGCGAATGCGCGACGATGTCTTCCGGCGTGCCGGCGGCGACCACTTGGCCGCCCCCCTCGCCCGCCTCGGGGCCCATGTCGATTACCCAGTCGGCCGTCTTGATGACATCAAGGTTGTGCTCGATCACGAGCACCGTGTTGCCGAGGTCGACCAGCCGGTTGAGCACGTCGAGCAGCTTGAGCAGGTCGCTGAAGTGCAAGCCGGTAGTCGGTTCATCGAGCAGGTAGAGCGTGTTGCCGGTGTCGGGGCGGGCGAGCTCAGCGGCCAGTTTGACGCGTTGGGCTTCGCCGCCGGAAAGCGTCGGCGCCGGTTGCCCCAGTCGAACGTAGTCGAGGCCCACGTCGCAGAGCGTTTGCAAGATGCGGCGGATCGTGGGGATGTTTTCGAAGAGCGTCAGCGCCTTGCCGCACGACATGTCGAGCACGTCGGCGATCGACTGTCCATGGAACCGCACGCTCAGCGTTTCGGGGTTGTAACGCTGGCCCCGGCAGGTGTCGCACTCGACCCACACGTCAGGCAGGAAGTGCATTTCGATCTTGAGCTGGCCGTTTCCTTCGCAGCGCTCGCAGCGGCCGCCTGGCACGTTGAAGCTGAACCGCCGCGGCGTATATCCACGGACCTTCGCTTCCGGCAATTGCGCGTAGAGTTGGCGAATGTGCTCGAACGCGCCGGTGTAGGTCGCCGGGTTCGAGGTCGGCGAGTTCCCCAGCGGCTGCTGATCGACGCGAATCACCTTGTTGATGAACTCGAGCCCGCGAATGGCGTCGTGCGGGGCCGGAGTGACGCTCGCACGATGCAGCACGCGGGCCAGCGCCGCGTAGAGCACGTCTTCCACAAGCGTGCTCTTGCCGGAGCCGCTCACGCCAGTGACCGCGGTAAAGGTACCGAGCGGCACTGCCGCCGACACGTTCTTCAGGTTGTGGTGCCGCGCGCCAATCACCTCGAGCCAGCCGCCGCCGGGCGGGGTGAAGTTTTGCAGCGGATTCACGCCGACGCTCGGCTGGGCGGCGGCCATCTCGGCGGCCGCCTTACGCGTGCGGACCTTCTTGGTCGGCTTGCCGTTGCCGGCCGCAGCACCCGCTTCAATCTCGGCGGCCGACGGCATGCGGCGATTCGTGGGCACCGCGATGGCTTTCGCGCCCGAGAGGAAGGGGCCGGTGACGCTGTCCTTCTTCTTTGCGACTTCGCTCGGCTTGCCGGCCGCCATCACCTGGCCGCCGAATTCACCAGCCGCGGGGCCAAAGTCGAGCAAGCGGTCGGCCGCTTCCACGACCTCTTTGTCGTGCTCCACCAGCAGCAGCGTGTTGCCGAGATCGCGGAGTTTCTCGAGTGCCCGCAGCAGGCGGCGGTTGTCGCGCGGGTGCAGGCCAATCGTCGGCTCGTCGAGCACGTAGAGCACGCCGCAGAGGCCGCTGCCCACCTGGCTGGCGAGCCGAATGCGCTGGGCCTCGCCGCCCGAGAGCGTGGGCGCGGGGCGGCCGAGCGTCAGGTACTCGAGCCCGACCTCGTTCATGAACTCCAGGCGATTGGTAATCTCGCGCACGAGCTCGCCGGCGATCTTGCGATCGCGTGCCGAGAGCTTCCAACCCTTCACTTGCTCGAGCAGCGGGCCGAGCGGCTGCCGGCAGAACTGGTCGATCGTTTGGTTGCGGAAGCGCACCGCCGCAGCGTCTTCCCGCAACCGCGAGCCGCTACAGGTGGAGCACTCGACCTCGCCAACCAAGTGCTCGAGCCGGCCGCGCACGCTGGGCGCGAGCCGCGACGCTTCTTCGAGCGCCGGATACAAGCCCTTGTACTGAAAGCGGAATAGCGGCCGCTGGCCTTTCTTCTGTCCCTTGGCCGGCACGTCGATCCACTCGTCCTCCGACAGGCCGTGAAACACAATCCGACGTTGACGGGCATTGAGCTCGCCGAACGGCACATCGAGCGGCAAGCCTGTGTGCGTGGCGAGCGCGGTGAGCATCCGTGGAAACAGGTCGCCGGAGACATCGGGCCACAGCAGCACGGCCCCCTGGGCGAGCGTGAGCTTGGGATCGCGGATCAGCGCCGTCGGGTTCGCGCCAACCTGAGTTCCCAGGCCCTGGCACGATTCGCACCAGCCGAGTGCGCTATTAAATGAGAAGTGATGCGGCGTGAGCGGCTCGAAGCTGCGGCCGCAGCGATCGCAGGCAAAATGCTGGCTGTGAACGGCCGTCGGCCACTTGGGCTCCGGCATGTCGTCGACGGGCCAGGCGATGCGGATGACGCCGTGCCCGAGCGAAAGGGCGCTCTCCACGCTGTCGCTGATCCGCGAACGGCTCTCCTCGCGCACGGTGATGCGGTCGACCACCACCTCGACTTGGTGCTTGCTGCGACGGTCGATCTGCGGCGGCTCGTCGGTCGAATACGTTTGGCCGTCGACGCGAATGCGCACGTAGCCGCTTGCACGAACCTCGTCCCAGACCGAGGCGTAGCTGCGGCCGACTTCGACTTCGATCGGCGCAAGCAGATAGAGCTTCGTGCCTGCTGGCTCCATGAGCAGCTTGTCGACGATCTGGTCGGGGGTTTGCGTGCCAATCGGAGCATCGCAGGCAGGGCAATGCGGCTCGCCCAGGCGAGCAAGCAGGATGCGAAAGTAATCGTAGATTTCGGTGACGGTGCCGACCGTGGAGCGCGGCGTGTGCCCTAGGTGCTTCTGCTCGATCGCGATTGCCGGCGAGAGCCCTTCGATGTGCTCGAGCTGGGGCTTCTGCATCTGCCCCACGAACTGGCGGGCATACGAGCTCAAGCTTTCGACGTAGCGCCGCTGCCCTTCGGCATAGATCGTGTCCATCGCCAGCGAGGTCTTGCCGGAGCCGCTCGGCCCGCAGCAAACGGTCATCAGGTCGCGAGGGACATCGACATCGATGCCTTTGAGGTTGTGCTGCCGCGCGCCACGAACGCGGATCCAACCCTCGCTCGACTCGCTATTCGCGGGAGCGGGACGACGCGGGACCGGATGTTGCCCCGCCAAGAAGGCGGCCAGCGAGCGGCCGGTTTGCGATTCCTTGCAGGCGGCGATTTGTTCCGGCGGGCCGGCGGTGATGACGCGGCCGCCTCCAGCGCCCCCTTCTGGCCCGAGATCGATCAGCCAGTCGGCGGTCTTCACCACGTCGAGGTTGTGCTCGACCACGAGCACCGTGTTGCCGGCCTCGACAAAGCCTTGCAGCACTTCGATCAGCTTCTTGATGTCGGCAAAGTGCAGGCCGGTCGTCGGCTCATCCAGCAGGTAGAGCGTGCGGCCGGTGCTTTTCTTTACGAGCTCGCGGGCTAGCTTGATGCGCTGCGCCTCGCCGCCGGAAAGCGTCGGCGACGGTTGGCCGAGTTTCAGGTAATCGAGGCCCACGTCGTGCAGCGTCTGCAACTTGTGGCGCACGTGGGGCACGTTTTCGAAGTGGACGAGCGCTTGCTGCACATCCATCTCGAGCACGTCGGCGATCGACTTCCCCTTGAACCGCACCTGCAGCGTTTCGCGATTGAAGCGATGCCCTTGGCAGACGGGGCAGGTGACCCACACGTCGGCCAAGAAGTCCATTTCCAGCCGCGTCGAGCCGTTGCCCTCACAGGCTTCGCAGCGGCCGCCGGCCACATTGAAGCTGAAACGTCCCGGCTTAAAGCCGCGCGACTTCGAATCGGGAAGCTGCGTGTACAGTGTGCGGATGTCGTCGAAGAGCTTGATGTAGGTCGAGGGGTTTGAGCGCGGCGTGCGGCCGATCGGCGATTGATCGATCGCGATCAGTTTGTCGAGGTGCTCCATGCCCTCGATCTTGTCGTGCAGCCCCGGCGTTCCTTCGCCGCCGTTTAAGTCACGGCGCAGGGCCTCGACGAGGATGTCGTTGACGAGCGAGCTCTTGCCCGATCCCGAGACGCCGGTGACGCACACGAACAGGCCGACGGGAATCTCGGCGTCGACGTTCTTCAGGTTGTTGTGCCGAGCCCCCAGAACGCGGAGCCGGGCGTCGCCTGGCTTGCGTCGCTCCGCCGGAACTTCGATCGCCTGCGAGCCGGAAAGGAATTGACCGGTCAGGCTCTTCGCCTCGGCGGCCACATCCTCGGCGGCGCCATGAGCCACGATATGCCCACCGCGCACGCCGGGGCCGGGGCCGAAATCGACCAGGTGGTCCGCCGCGCGCATCGTGTCTTCGTCGTGCTCGACGACGATCACGGTATTGCCTTGATCGCGCAGACGATGGAGCGTGGCCAGCAGCCGATCGTTGTCGCGCGGATGTAGACCGATCGACGGCTCATCGAGAATGTAGAGCACGCCCACCAGGCCGCAGCCGATTTGGCCAGCCAGGCGAATGCGCTGCGATTCGCCGCCCGAGAGCGTGGGGGCCGTGCGATCGAGCGATAGGTACTCGAGCCCCACGTTGACCAAGAAGCCGAGCCGGCCGCAGACCTCTTTCAACACCTCGCTGGCGATCGTCGCATGCGTCGCGTCGAGTTCGAGTTCGCCAAAGAAGTCGGCCGCGTCGGAAACCGCGAGGGCTGAAACCTCGGGTAGAGACTTCGAAGGGTTTTCAGCGAACCGCGCATTGCGCGTGGTCACCGTCACCGAGCGAGCCTGTGGGTTGAGCCGCGTGCCAGCGCAGGCCTGACACGGGATCACGCTCATATAGGCTTCGAGCGACCGTTGCTGCATCTTGCTCTTCGACTGCCGATAGCGCGAGAGCAAATTGGGAATCAGGCCTTCCCAACGGCCGCCGTATTTCTGCGTGCTCGAGCCTGACTTCCAGGCAAACGTGATGTGCTGGTCACCTGTGCCGTAGAGCCAAATTGCCTGATGTTCGGGCGCGAGCTGGTTCCAGGGCGTTTCGACGAGGGTGCCTTCAGGGAGCGAGAGCACGTGTTCCATCGACTCGGCCACGCCCTGGTAGATATGGCGCCGCCAACGCCCCATGTCCTTCCAAGTGCCGATCAGCTCGAAGCAGCCGTCCTGAAACGACTTTTCCGGGTGCGTCACCACGCGCTCGGGCAGAAAGCTATACACCTCGCCCAGCCCGTCGCACTCCAGACACATGCCTTGCGGGCTATTGAAGCTGAAGAGCTGCGGGCTCGGGGGCTCAAAGCTCAATCCGCAATGAGTGCAGGCGTAATGGGCCGAGAGCGACAGATCGCCTTCGTTGGCCACGGGGCGGCGCTTCTTGCGGCCCTTCGGCTTGGCCTCGGCCGCGTCGTCGCCTTGATCCTCCCCATCCGCGTCGGCGTCGGCGGGGCGACCGGTGTCGGTTTCGAGTTCCTGGGCAATGATCAGGTTGCCTTCGCCCATGCGAAGGGCGAGTTCCACCGCCTCGGCCAGACGGCCGCGGGGTGAATCTCCGGCGACCAGCCGATCGACCACGAGCTCAATGTCGTGCCGCATCTGGCGGTCGAGCTGAATGTCGGCGGAGAGCGACACGACGCGACCATCCACCCGTGCCCGATTGAAGCCCTGCTTGAGCAGGTCGGCGAAGAGATCCTTGAATTCCCCCTTCTGACGGCGTACGAGCGGCGCGAGCACGGCGTATTTGGTCTTCGCCGGCAGGCTGGCGATCCGCTCGACGATTTGCTCCCGCGTCTGGGCCGTGATCGGCCGCCGACACTTCGAGCAATGCCCCTGACCCACGCGGGCAAAGAGCACCCGCAAGTAGTCGTAGATCTCGGTGATCGTGCCGACGGTGGAACGGGGATTCTGGCCCGAGGTTTTCTGCGAAATCGAGATCGAGGGGCTGAGGCCGCCGATGAAGTCGACATCGGGCTTCGGCATCTGCCCCAGGAACTGGCGGGCGAAGCTCGACAGGCTTTCGACGTAACGGCGCTGCCCCTCGGCATACAGCGTATCGAAGGCGAGCGAGCTCTTGCCGGAGCCGCTGACGCCGGTGAAGCAAATCAACTGCCCCCGCGGCAGGGCCAGCTCGACATTGCGGAGATTGTGCTCTCGAGCGCCTCGGACGACGATCTCGGAATTGGCCATGGGCAAGCGGGGGCCTCGAATCCGCTGGGGGCGAAAAGCAAACCCTCCATTCTAGGGAATCAGACCCCGCGGGGCGATGGGAGGGAGTAGGAAAGATGATCTAGGCAGACACTTGCGAATAGCGTTTGCCTAGATCGCCGACTCGGCCGTTTCGGCGATAGCAGTGCGTTCGCGCAGGCGGCGAGGAGCGGTGGCGTCGCTTGCCAGTGGAGAGCGCCAGCTTTGGGATGCGCTTTTGCATCTCAGTGCGGCGTTGTCCATGCGGACGAGCCGCGGATGCAATCCAGCGGGTGGCCAGAATGAAGACGGGGGTTGCGGCGGATAGCCGCTACCCCCGAAAAGTCCTACCCCGAGCTCTTCCACCCCGACGGGGTGGAAGAATCGACCGTACTCATTTCTGCGAGTGACAAGGCCTTTACTTGCCAGCCCCGTTGCCGGTGAGCCACGACCAGCCGCGGCTAAAGGCGTTGCCACCCGGCGGGCCGGCCATCGGCTGATCGCCGGCCGCGTCGACCGGCGTGGCTTCGCCAGCCGGCGGCGCGGTCGCAGGCTCCAAAATGCTCGGTGCTGCTTGGCTCGGAGCCGGCAACTCGCCATCCTCAGGCAGAGTAGGCATGGTCACAGGCACTTGTGCTGGGCCGGCAGCGGCCGGCGTGGCGTTTGCTGGCGCCGCGGTCGGAATCTCTTCCGCCTCGGTCGGCACGCCGGCCTGGTTCAACCACTCGAGCGGCACCGCGGGCGGCACCGGGCAATTGTCTTCGCACAGCCAGTCAGCGGCCACAATCGGCTGATCGATCCACAGGCCGCGGGCGTCAAGCTGCATGATGCCGAGATCCCGGGCCAACGTCATGCGGGCGGCGTAGTAGTTGAGCCACACGCTCATGAAGTTGTCCTGCGTGTCGCGCAAGTCCTGCAGAGCCCGCAGCAAGTCGAGGGCCGCCGTGGGGCCGAGCTGCTGAGCGGCAGCGCCCGGCTGGGCCGGCGGAGGTGGTTCGTTCAGCACTTCACGGGTCTGATCGACGCGCCGCACGGCGATGACCACGGCCCGCCGCTGAATCTCCAGGTTGGTGCGCAACTGATCGAGGTTGCGGAGCGTGGCCCGCAGCGAGCGATACACGCCGTCTTGATAGCCAATCAGTTGGCGGCGGTCTGCCTGATAGCTGATCAGCACCTGGCGATAGTTGTTGCGTTCGAGCAAGCGGGTAAACGGAGCGTCGAACCGCGCGCCGACCTGCATGTTGCCGTTGGGGGCGCGGAACTTGAGCGGGTTGTCGCCCGTCGTGCCCAAATCGCCGCTGAACGTGATGTCGAGCCCCGAGAGCAGGGCATTGGCATTGAACGTGATGAGCCGCCACGAGTCGACCAGGGCCGCCCGGTTGTTCATCCAGTCCAAGCGGTTGCAGCGAGCGATCTGAATCGCTTCCTCCGGCGTCAGGCGAATCGGCGTAACATACACGCTTTCGAGCCGTGCCCGCGCTTGAATCAGCGAGAGTTCTTGCACCAGGCCGTTCAGGCCGGTCGATGCGGCGACCACGCCGTCGGCGGCGGCCGGCAGATTGTCTGGCCGCACCTGACTCGGCAGATCGTTGAGCTGTTGGCCATTCTGCGCGTAGCGGGCATCTAGCTCGGCCAGCGTTTCTTCGAGCCGCTGCTTGTCTCGCAAAAGCTGCTCGCGATCCGCCGGCAGCATGCCATCGAGGCGGCCCTTGCTGGTCTCCTCGAATTTCGTGATGTCGCTGCGAGTGAGCGCGAGCACCGGCGCCACGCGAGCGCGAATCTCTTGCAGCCGCTGAATCGCCGCCAGGATCTCGGCCGGCGGCGGGCTCGATTCGGTGCGGCCGAACTGTTCGATGAAGTCGGCCAGGTTCGATTGCAGCTCGGTGACCTGCGGATCGATGAGCTGGAATTGCTTGATCATGCTGTCGTCCACCTCGAGCGGCAGGTTGGGCGGCAAGCCCAGCGTGCTGGCTTTGAAGGTGTCGAGCGTGGTCTGCAACTGATTCTGCGCCTGCAGCAGCAGAGCGCGTTCGGTTTCGATGCTCTGGCGGAACTGATCGACCTGAATCAGGTCGATCAGGCCGGCCTCGAAGTTGGCCTCGAGCAGCGCCAGCGTGCGGAGCTGCAGGTCGAGGTTCGTCTGCCGGTTGCGGATTTGCTGCAACTGCTGCTGAATGCCGATGAAGCCGCCCACGGTGCCGGCGCCACCGCCTGCGAAGCCCTGTCCGCCGGCTTGGCCGCCGCCCCCTGCGCCGCCAAAGCCGCCGCGGCCGAAGCCTGTGATGTCGCCGATGCCGCCGAAGCCGCCCGAGCCCTGGCCGGTGAAGCCGGTCAGACCCGTGCCGCCGAAGAAACCACCGCGGCGCGACACGTCTTCCGTGCCGTTGTCGCCCACCAGCACCTGGGTATAGAAGCCCTGGCGAAAGCGTTCGAATGCCCGCAGGTTCGCGAGCAACGTGCGTTCGACGATCGTGAGCTGCTCGAGCACGACGGCGCGTCCGCCGGCGCGGAGCAACGGCTGCACGATGTTGAAGCTCAAGAGCGAGAAGCTGGCGTTCGTGTCGGGGCCGGTGAAGGTCCACACGAAGCTGTTGGCGAACTGCACGAGCATGTCGGCGCCCGTGGCGAAGCGGCGCTCCATCGACACCTGGTTGTCGACACGCAGCGAGTTCTGCGGTCCGCCGGGCCAGAGGCGGCCCAGCGTCGTGAAGAACGGATTCGTCGAGCCGAAGAACTGTGTGTCGAAGCGAAACCGTTCGGCGCTCACGTCGAGGGCTGATAGGTACAGCGCTTCGATGTTGCTGCGGTAGTCCGACGAGTGGATCTGCGCGGTGATCACCGCGTCGTCCACCGTGAGCTTGAGCGCCCCCTCAGGCGTGACCTGGGCGTAGTCGCCGAGCAGCTCATACCAGTTGGGATTCTCGAGGGCGTAGTTGACGCCGTCCTTGAGCCAATACTTGTAGCCGCGCTTGCCGTCGACCTTGCGCATGTATTCATGCGAGTACGGGTCGTCGAGCGGCATCGGCTCGCGGTCGGGATTGGTCGGGTCGAAGTAGCGCGCGCGGGGATCGTAGTCGATCTTGAAGCCGGGGAGCGCCCAGCGGGGATCGTTCGACTTCTCTTTGACGAGGTGATACACCTCGCGATCGGCCTGCAGCCGGTAGTGCTGCCGCGAGCAGCCGCTTAGGCCAGGCAACAGAGCGATCGGGAGCAATAGCGACAGGCCGCGGCGAATCGCCGACCTGCGCCGAGCGGCGCCAAGCATCGTGTTCCCCCCACGCGTTCGATCCCGGGCCAAAAGGGCGGCGCACAGGATCGGATCTTCGACTCTGGCCGGCGCGCAAAATGCGCCTGCCTTGGGCCCGGGGTCAGCGGGTCCTTCATAGAGGGTTTCGTCGCGGGCGACAGACCGCCTTTAACGATAACGCGGGTCGCGCCCAGAGAAGCGATTATGCGGCGACGGCGCGAACAAGATGAGCGCGCAGCCCAATACCGTTGAGAAGAATGGAGTTGCGGCCGCTTAGCTCGGTGCCCGGCTCACTTTGGCCGCCTCGCTAGCAGCACTGCTCTTCGACGCTTCCTGGGCGTCGAACAGGCTCTTGTTCATCGGCCACACGATTTTTTGGCCGCCCACTTCGATCTCGATCTCGCGGCTGCCGATCCGCGTGATCTTGCCTCGGACTTCCCCGAGTTGGAAGTCTTCGCCCTCGTGAGCGGCTTGCCGTTTGTTCGAGGTCCGCTCGAGCAGCCAGGCCTGCGGACGATCGTTGACCTGCACGATCGCGGTGACGAAGGCTTGCTTCGATTGCTCGAAGCTGGGAGCGCCCGGGGCCACGTTGATGGTGAACTTGCGGGTAGCGCTTTCGGGCTTCGGCCGACTGTCGCTGACCTTCACTTCGGCCTCGAGCTTCTGGCCTACCTGATCGGGCTTCGGCTGCCAGGTGAACTTGCCGGAGCTCGAGTCGACGCGGGCGCCCTCGGGGCCGCTGACGAGCTCGTACTTGAGCGTATCGCTCTTGTCGGCGTCGGTGGCGGCGAGTTGCACCTCGAGATTGGCGCCCGGGTTCGCGGTTTGCGAAGAGACCTCGGAGAGCACCGGCGGATTGTTGGCCGGCGCGAACAGGTTGCGCTCCACAATTTCGCGACGGTAGTCGTCGTAGCTCGCCAGCGCCAGCCGCTTGGCTTCCTCCTTCGGGAGTTCGCTGCCTCGGTTGGCCTTGGGAATCACAAGCGCTTCGACGTTCAGCACGAACTGGAACTGACCGCCGTCTTGCGGCGCGAACGTCAGCTTGTTGATCTTGTGCAGATAGCCTGGGCCGTAGAACCGGTGCAAGAACTTGGTGAGTTGCTCCAAGTTGCCCGACATGTTTACGGAATAGGGAACCTTGTGATAGGCCTCGAGCGTCTTCCGGTTGCCGTCGGGCACCGACACCGGCACAGCGCTCTGCGGCGTGACGCTCGGGTTATTGAAACCCACCTCGCGGGCGACTTGCGACAGCCAGTGGCTGTAGCTGGCCTTGGCCACTTCGAGGTTGTCTGGCAGCGATTGGGCGCGGAGCACGCGCAGCAAGCGGTCGGCGCGCTTGCCGTTGTTGGCGATCTCGTCTTGCTTCTGGATTTCGGTGTCTAGCTTCGCCAGGGCATCGTTGCGCGTGGTCAGCGGCGCCATCACCAGATTGATGGCCCAACGCCCCACGAAGACGAGGGCCAGGCAGCCGACGACGATGGCCAGCAGGCGTTCGCGCGACTTCATAATTAGTTCCCCTTCACCGGCGCGGGAGCGCCACTAGGCGTTGGCTGCGCGACTGGCGCCGCCGGCGCTGCACTTGCCGGAACCGCGTTGACCGTTGCCGCCCCACCGAGCGCCGCCGGAGCGTAGCCTTGGCCGGGGCCCACAACTTGGGGCTGGAAACCGTTTGGCCCGGGCGCCGGAACCTGCGGCGCAGGAACAGCCTTGCCGGAATCGACATTTTGCGCCGGGGCGACCTCGAGCGTTTCGGCCGGCGCAGCAGTCGTTGCCGTGGCGGGGGCCGCGGCAGGCGCCGCCTCCACCTTGGCTTCCGCCGGCTTGTCTGCGGCGGGCGCCGCGGCGCTCGCCGCCGGCGGTGATTCCTGCTTTGCTTCGCTATCCGCAGGCAGCGGCGCGGAGAGCCGGGCAAGCTGAGCCTTGGTATCAAGCCGCTTGATCGTCAGCACGGCGTCGTACTTTTCCGGGTAGCTGGCGTACTTGTTGTCTTTACCCTGCTTGCCGCTGAGCAATTCGACGCCCTCGCCCCGCATGCGGCCGCCGATCCGCTGGATGTCGTCGATGCTGCGGGCGAGCAGGTCAACCTTCACCTGCGGAGTGCCCTTGGCCGCGGTGGTGTCGAAGGTGAGTCCTGTGAACATGACCGCTTGCGGCGGCGATGCGTTGCGCGAGATCGAGGCCAACTCATCGAGCCAAACGATGTCGGTCTCCTGCCACTTCTTGAGCGCGTCGTGCTGGCGTTTGATCTTGTCGAAGCGCTGGGCTTCTTGCTTGGCGGCGGCCAAGGCTTGCTGCTTCTCCTCGATCTGGGTATCGAGGCCGGTCAGCACGTAGAAAAACGCCAAGGCGGCCGCGGCCAAAACGGCCCCAGCGACGAGCGCCAGCGGACGTGCCTTCTCGGTGCGTGACTTTTGCGGCGGCCGGCGGCGGGGATGTAAGAAGTCGAGCGCGGGACGAGCGCCGGCGGCTTCTTCGCTGAGCGTGCCCAGGAGCGGAGCGAAGCGACTCGCTTCGACGACGCCTGCCGAACGGAGCGCTCCGCCGAGTTCGAGGCCTTGAAACGGATCGAAGGCCCGCACCGGCTGTTCGAGCGACTTGCCGAGCGCTTCGGCTGCGGCCGCCTGCCGCTTATCGCCGCAGAAGTAAACCGCTTCGACGCGCTGCGAGCCGAGCTGATTCTGCGCGGCGGCCATCGTGCGGCGAATTTCGGACACCAGCGGCCGAGCGACATCGCCCGTGGTGGCGTCGACCGGCAGCCGCACCGTGCGGAGGTAGGTCACCTGATCGCCAACGATCACCGTGAGGTCGGCGTCGTCCCACATTAGGTCGACCAGCAGCTTGACGCGCTCCGCCTTGGGGTGGGCTCGGTTGAGCAAGGCCGCCGCGCCGCAGGGGCGGAGCGTGAGCCGCTCAAGCTTGAGCCCCGCTGCATCGCAAACCGCGCGAACCTGTTTGACCAACTCCGGCGAAACGGCCGCGGCCAGCACCCCGCGTTGCTCGGTGGAGGAACCGCTCAGCGGAATAAAGTCAATCAGCGAGCCTTCGTGCAGACTGGTGAACTCGCGCTGCGACTGCAGCTTCACCATGTCGGGGAGTTCGTCGTCAGGCACCGGCGGCAGCGTGATCGGCTTGAGCTCGAGCAGCGTGCGGCTGAGGGCCACCAGGGCTTCGCCCTTGGGGATCTTGCGAGCGGCAAGCTCCTCGCCCAAGCGGCGGCCGATTTCGGCGGGCGGAGGCGCGGTGGGCTTACCCCCCTCGGCCGGAGCGGGCCAGGAAATCGAAAAGGCGTGTTCCACCACCAGGTTGCTGCCGCGCGTCGTGCCGGCGACGACCCGCGCTTCGCGGTCGTCCCATTCCAAGCCGATCAGGTTCGCCATGGCCGCCCTCCCCGGGGCACGTTCGTCGAAGTGTCTTGAATCGCCGGTTCCTGGCCGCCCGAGCGGCCCCTTGCCCTGCCTTGAAGCCTGCCCGTTACTGCGTCGTTTCCACGCCGAGCATGAGCGGCGAATAGCCCCGGCCGAGATTCGTCAGATCTCTCCAGAATACTACGCGCACTTCCTCGTCGGAAGCGTCGAGAATCGCTTCGACGCGGGCGGCCTGGCCCCCCTCGTCGAAGTAGCCGACCGACTGGACGCGGTACACGTCTCCCCCGGCCGAAATGAAGGGGTGCATGGCCTTGAGCTGGTCGAGCGTGAGGATGCCGGACATCAGCGGCCAGGCCTCGTGCGAGTAGATCGGGTCCTGCGAGGTCGTTTCCGGCATCCGGTTCTGGATGATCGCGTCGGCCATTTCCGAGGTCATGGTCGGGATCGTCAGCAGCACGGTGCGGGAAGCCTGGTTGATGTTGATCCGGCCAGGGATCTTGTCGGCCTTGGAAACCGTGGTTTTGTCGAGCAGGGTGGCCATGTAGGTCTGCATCGACTGCGGATCGTCGGCAAAAGGGTTTTGGAGCCAGATGTCGCGCTGTTCGCCTGAAAACCTCACATGCACGCGAGCGCCGATCAGGTCGAGCACCGAGCCGAGCTTGGTGCCGCCGGGCTGGGTGAGGTCGAGCGTGCGGCCGTTTGCCGGCTCGGGGGATTGCGGCACCTGCTCCTGCTGCTGGCCGCCGCCTTGACCGCCGGTCACCGGGGCTCCGCCGCCGCTGAATTGGCCGCGATTGGGTCCGTTCTGCCGATCGCGGCTTTCCCTCGGTGGTTGAAGTACGAAGACATTGCGCGCTTGGCTTGTCCCGCGGAGCAGCTGAAACGGGTTTCGGCTCGGCGTCGTCGTGGTCGCAGTCTGCCGACGCGATGCGGACGCATACATCGGCCGCAGCGCAAGCGGATTCGATTCGGGCACGAGCGCGCCCATCGGCCGGCGATCCCCACCGTCCTCCTGTCTGTTACCGCCAGGTTGACCACCGTCGCGGTTTCCGCGACCGCCTTGGCCGCCACCGCCCCCTTGGCCGCCGCCCTGGCCTCCTCCACCGCCCTGTCCGCCCCCTTGCCCTCCTTGGGCCTGATACGGCCCTCTTTGCCGATAGGCGACCACGAACGTGGCGAACTCCTCGCCGAATAGCGAGGTCAGATCGGTGTTCAAAAGCTCCAGATCATCCGCGTTGAGATCGATGCGCTTGGTCAACAGGCCGCTAGCGTCCGCGAACTTGTTGGCCTCTTGGCTATAGAGCGTAATGTGCGACGCCCAGCCTTGGTTCTGCCCGCCGTCGCTCGTCTGCGTTTCATCGGCCGGAGCCAGCCCCACCGGCGGCGTCAGGCCGACCGACGCTTCGCGCGGATCCAGGGAGTTGAAGTTGCGGTTGAAGTCGGCGCCGTAGAGCAGCACCGGCGTCACGCCGCGCACGAGCAACAGCTCGTCGATCGTCTCTGGCGGTCCGTTGCGCGGCTGATAGGCGGGCGACAGGGTGTTGTAGTAGTCACTGAACTCCGCCCCATACTCACGGGCGGTGTCGTCGGCGTCGATCCAATCGAGAATTGCGTCGGCCACTTCGACCGTCATGCCCGGAAGCGCCATCAGCATCTTCCGGCCGTCGCCGGAGTTCGCCTCGTCGGCCAACACGGCCACCCGCAGATTGAGCCGGCACGATTCGTCTTCGAGGCCGAAGCGCACGCTGCCCGAGGGCAGGCCGCTGATCAACTCGGGGGCCACGAGCGAGAAGCGGCCGCGTTCGCGCGGGTCGGCGTTGTTGACGACGAGCGCCCCCCGAAAACGCGCAATGTTGTTGTACGCTCCGCCCAAAGACTCGCGCGTGGCGGCCGGATTGAGCAGGAACATGCGGGCGTATTCGACGCCCGAATGCGCCAGGTGGCGGGCTTGCACTCCCCGGCCGTGCGAACGGGCGGCGGCATGCTCGGAGAGCATGAGCTCGCTGAAGGTGTAGCCGGCGAGGGCCAGGAGCGTGACGGCGACGAGGACGACGACGAGGACGAGGCCGTTGCGGGGCGCGCGGGGGTTTTTCGCGCGGGGAGGGGTTGCGCGTGAGTGCTCCCGGGACTTTCGTCCCGGGCTCGCCAAAAAAATGTGGTTACGGTGGTTCATGTTCCGCTCCCCAGCGTGCTGCTGCCACCTGAAGTGCCGCTGCCTGCTGCGCCGGTTCCTGTGCCGGAACTGCCGGAGGCGCTGGCTTCGGCTTCGTCGTCCTGCATTTGAAGTTGCGTATTCGTGCCTGATCGGGCCGCGGGGATTTGCACCACGAGGCGGTAGAGCAGCGAGTTCACCGCGGGCGTCGCCCCGGCGACGGCGGCTGCAGGCGCCTGCTCGACGCTGCCGGTCCGCGCCTTCGACGATTGCACACCGAGTTGAATCTCCACGGCGACTGGCAGCCCTTGCCGCACCGTCGAGTCCCAGTCGGTGTACCAAGTCGTGCCGTCGAAGTAGCGAAACATGAGCGACGTGACTTCCGGCGCGAGCAACTCTTGCTTCCCCGTCGACAGGCTCAGCGTGGCCCCCGTCTGCGCGTAGGCGGCCGTGGCCCGGTCCATTTCCGTACGCACGAGCCCCGTGGTTGGTTGGGCCAACCCACTCGGACCGATCGGCTGGCCGCCAGCTAAGGGGCTGCCGGTCAGCAGCATATAGGCGACCGTTTTCACTTCGCTCGTACGGTCGAGCCCCGGCTGCGAAACCGCGGCCAAGCCTGCCGCGGCGCCGGCCGGCATCGCGTTCCACTCGTCGGTGCGGGGGACGCGGGCAATGTCGAACTGAATCTGGTAGGCGCTGCCGTACAGGCCGGTGACCAGCGTAGTCGTCGTTGAATCAGTTTCGGTACCGGTCCCAGTGCCCGAGGTGCCGCCTGTGGCGCCAGAAGCGCCGCTTCCGGTCGATCCGCCAGTCAGACCGCCGGCTGCACCGCCTCCGATGCTGCTGCCGCCCGTTGCCCCGGCTGCGCCCGTTTGCCCCCCGGTGCCTTGGGTTGCCCCATCGCCCATGCCGCCGGTCTGAGGGGTTTGCCCGCCGCTTGATTGGCCACTCGATGCGCCCCCCTGACTGCTGCCGCCTTGTCCGCTCGCTCCCCCCTGGCCACTGCCGTCGCTGCCGCTTCCCGAGCCGCTCTGCTGTTGGCCGCCGCTGACGGCGCTCGCCTTCTTAGCGGCTTCGGCGGCGGCCTTGAAGGCATCGGACGCGCCCTCGACATCGATCGGCGCGGGAAACACGCTCGAGCGCAGATCATCGGCCACTTGCCGGAGGATGGCCCGTGCGAGTTGCGCTTCCTCGACATCGGTGCGGCCCGAGTCGGTGAACTTGAGCTGTAGGTTGATCGCCATGCTGAGCGCGAGCAGCACCATGGTGCCGATCATCAGCGCCAACATTACTTCGAGCAGCGTGAAGCCGCGCGGATTTGGGGCTGCGATTGCGTTACCGGCCACTGGCGCCTCCCGTCGATCCCCCGAGGCCGCTGGAACCCGAGCTCGTGCCCGAGCCGGAGGTACCGGAGCCCGAGGTCGCCCCGCTCGTTTCCGACTCGGTTTCCAGCAGATCGCTCGGCACGAGGTTCACGCTCGGGTCTTTCATCCACCGCAGCAGGGTGTAGCTGGCCGGGCGTTTGTTCGAAGGCTGATTCTTTCGCACCGTGACCTGCACGGCCACGAGCCCCGGCAGTTCGAGTGCGCCGACGTTCACCGAGTACACCCAACTGGCGTCGCCCCCGGCGAGCGTGGGATCGATCGGCGCGTCGGCCACGGCCATTGCGGCCTGCGTGCCGGTGGCGATCTCGCTCATCGTGCTCTCGCACAGAAACTGCGCCTGCGTTAGATCTCGGGCCAGCGCGGCATGCTGCGAACCCATCCGCACGAGTTCCCCCAGCACGGCGATCGAACTGGTCAGGATCGCCAGCGCGAGAATGGCTTCGAGCAGCGAGAAGCCTTCGCGACGACGATTGCTTGCTCGTCGAGCGGTTCTCATGGCGTGGCCTCCGCCGCAGCGGCAACCTGCCCTAGCGGATGAATCTTCGCCGTGCCGGTGAGCCCGCGCAACTCGATGACGACGCTGCGGCCCAGTTCGTTGGCAAGCGTGACCTGTCCGCTCGAGGTGCGGCCGTCGGGATAAAAGAAGAGCGGCTGAGACCAGTTTTGCCCGTCGCCCGCGAGTGCCCCCGTGACGGCATCGAAACCCAGGTCGCGGGCGCTTTCCTGCCGCATCTCGCCGCCGGCGAGGAAGCGGATCTTGTCGGGCAGCTTTCCGTTGGTGGTGGTCGGCGTGGAGGCGGATTGAGCCAGATCGCCCCCCGAGACGACCGTCATGCCGGTCACAGCGGCCGGTGGCTCCAGGTCGACCCAGGGCACGACCGTGAACTCCGCCGCATCGGGTGCGAAGCGGAAGGCGATCACCTGGCCCGAGTTCATCGCCCGCACTCGCGCCGAGGTCCACTCCATCCGCACCTGATCGGCGGCCTTGAGCAGCTTCTGAACCTCGAAGGTCTTCCGCAGCGACGGAAACGTCAGGCTGCCGAGAATGACCAGAATCGATAGCGTGAGCAGCACCTCCATCAGGGTGAAGGCGCGGCGGGCTGTAGCAGCGGCAGCCTTGGCTGGCTGATAACAGGCAGGATGCCTGTTCCACTGATCCTCAACACAGGCTGGAAGCCTGCGCCACTTGGTTACTGGAAGCCTGGGGCACTCCTCGTGGCACAGGCTTCCAGCCTGTGGTGCAACAACCTTAGGACACGTACCCCGAGCCTGTGCCCGCCGGCCGACATGCACGCAGCGACGTTGCGAGGAAGCGCGAAGCATCGTCGAGCCGGCCAAAGGAGGAGTAGGGAGCTGCCGCGGTCGATTAGTTGATGTAGATGTCGTCGTCCGTGCCGTTGCTGCGGTCAGGTCCGAACGACCAGATGTCGTAGCTGTCGGCGTTCTTGTTGCCGGGGTACTGATACTGGTACGGATTGCCCCAAGGGTCCGTCGGAACCGTGCCTTCCAAGTAGGGGCCTTGCCACTGCGCGGTGTTGCCAGCGCTGCTCGGAGCTTGGCTCAGCGCAGCCAAACCTTCGTCGGTGCTGGGATACGAGCCCATATCCAAGTGGTAGGTGCCGAGCGGCGACTTGAACAAGCCGATCTGGGCCCGCGTCGAACGGATGGCGGCCTGCTTCTGTTGGCTCGAGAACATGCCCACGGTGAGCGAGCCCAGGATCACGAGGATCACGAGCACGAGCATGACTTCCATGAGCGTGAAGCCGCGGCGGCGACGGGACACGGCAAGGCGGCGACGGGGCATGACAACTTCTCCTAACAATCTGCGATTAACGGGTTGTGTGGGTAGTCGGTCCAGCGAGGACCGAAGTTTAGCGTATTGCGGCTACACGCCCATGCTCATCTTCAAGACCGGCAGCAGCAGGGCAATGACGACCACCAGCACCACGCCGGCCAGCAACAGCAGCATGATCGGCTCGAGCAGCCGCACCATGAGATCGAGCTGCCGCCAGGTGGTGCGTTCGAGCGAATCGGCGATATCGTTGAGCACGCGCTCCAGGTTGTTCGATTCTTCGGCGACCGCGATCATCTCGACCACGGTGCGGGGGAAGTGTCCGCTGGCGGCCAGCGGCTGCGCCAGCGATTCGCCCGCGGAAATATTCTCAGCGGCCTCCCGAATAGCGCCGCTGAGCACGCGGTTGCCGGCGGCGTCGGCGCTGATGTCGAGCGATTTGAGGATCGGTACGCCGTTCCGCAGGAGCGTTCCCAGCACGCGGCAAAACCGCGCCACCGACAGGTTGAGCATGATCTTGCCGGCCATGGGCAACTTGGTGCGCACGCGGTCGAAGACCAAGCGGCCGTTGTCGGTCTGCAGCCACTTCCGCAAGTAGTAGATGCCGACGCCGATGCCGAGGATGACGAACAGCGCGTAACTGGTCATCGAGTTGCTTAGCCACAGCAGCCACTCGGTGACCGCCGGCAGTTCGCCTCGTTCACGCAGGCGGGCAAACAACTCCTCGAACTTGGGCACGATGAAGATGATCAGGCCGGTGACGATCGACACGCCGATCACGCCCAAGAAGACCGGATAGGCGAGGGCGCCCATCGTGCGGCCCTTCAGATCTTCCTGCTTCTCGGTGAAGTCGGCCACGCGCTCGAGGGCTTCCTCGAGAAAACCGCCTTCGCTGCCGGCGCGGACCATGCTGATGGCCATTTCACCGAACACGCGCGGGTGACGCGCCATGGCCTCGGAGAGGCCAGTACCTTCCTCCACGTCGCTGTGAATGCGGCCCAGTGTTTCCTTGAGCCCCGGCTGCGAGGTCTGATCGCGCAAGATCGCCAGCGACTTGAGCAGCGGCACGCCGCTACGCAGCAGGCCGGCGAGTTGGCCGTAGGTCGTTGCCACGAGCTGCGGCTTCACGCGACGGCCGCGGAACGTTTCGGCGGCAGAAGTGCGGGCTTCGATCGAAACCGGGAACAGCGACTTCTCGGCCAGGCTCGCCTGCGCTTCGCGCGCATTGACAGCGGCGATCACGCCAGAAATCTTCTGGCCGGAAAAGTCGCGGGCAACATAGGCAAAGTCAGGCATGGCTTGAATAAACCGCCGAGACGCCGAGACGCCGAGAGGAGGGATACTGAACCACGAAGACACGAAGACACGAAGAAATCATTGAGCGATTCCTCTGATTTCTTAGTTCCTTCGTGCCTTTGTGGTTTAAATTCATGATCACAATTCTTGTCTGTCCTCGGCGTCTCCGCGCCTCGGCGGTTCGTCCTTAATCTTAATGACCCGAAGTTGGCGTTGAGGCAGACGAGGTCATCGGTTCGCCTTTGGTGACGCGGAGCACTTCGTCGATCGTGGTGCGGCCTTGGAGGACTTTGCGCCAGCCGTCTTGGCGGAGAGTGCGCATGCCCTCTTCGATGGCCGCCTTCTTGAGCACCCAACTGCTGGCCCCGTCGTGGGCCAACTGGCGAATCTTGTCGGTCGTGACCAGCAGCTCGAAAATGCCCAAGCGGCCGCGGTAGCCCAACTGCCGGCACGACCGGCACCCCTTGGGCCGATACACCTTCGCGCCCAGCTTCTTCATTTCAGCCAGCGGGAAGTCGGATGGCAAGTCGGCCGGGTCCGGTTCGTAGGTCTCTTTGCATTCGGCACACAGGGTTCGCACCAGGCGTTGGGCCATCACCGCCTCGACGGTGCTGGCGACCAGGAACGGCTCCACCCCCATATCGACCAAGCGGGTATAAGCGCCGGCGGCGTCGTTGGTGTGCAAGGTGCTGAACACCATATGGCCCGTCAGCGAGGCCTGAATGGCGTTTTCGGCCGTTTCGAGATCGCGAATTTCGCCCACCAGCACCACGTCGGGATCGTGCCGCAGAATGCTGCGGAGCGACTGGGCGAACGTGAAGCCGATCTTGCTGTGGACCTGGATCTGATTGATCCCCTCGAGCTGGTACTCGACCGGGTCCTCGGTGGTGATGATCTTCGTGTCGGGGCTGTTGATCTCGATCAGCGAGCTATAGAGCGTGGTCGTCTTGCCGGAACCGGTCGGCCCGGTCACGAGCACGATGCCGTGGGGCAGGTCGATGAGCTTACGGAACTGCCCGTAGAGCTCGTCGTCCATGCCGATGGCCTGCAAAGACAGCTTCATGCTGCCCTTGTCGAGAATACGCATGACGATGCCTTCGCCGTGAATCATGGGAATCACGGAGACGCGAACGTCGATCTCGCGGCCTTTGACCTTGAGCTTGATGCGGCCGTCTTGCGGCAGTCGCTTTTCGGCAATGTTGAGCCGCGCCATGATCTTCAGGCGGCTGATGATGGCTGCTTGAAAGCGGCTGATTTCTGGGGGCACCGGCTGCGAGTGGAGGATGCCGTCGACGCGGTAGCGGATGCGGAGGCCGTTTTTCTGCGTCTCGATGTGAACGTCGCTCGTCCGCGTTTCGATCGCTTCGAGCATGATTTCGTTCACGAGCCGCACGACCGAGGCCTCTTGGGCCATTTCCGAAAGCTCGGAGCCGTCGGTCTCGAGTTCCTCGAGCAGCTCGACGCCGTCTTCGCTCGTCTGAGCGATCATGCTGTCGATCGTTTCGCTGCCTACGCCGAGGTGCGATTTGATCAACTTGGTGATTTCCGCCCGGCTGGCGAGCACCGGCACCACGGAAAGGCCCGTGCTGGCGCTCACCTCATCAAGCGGGTAGAGATCGAACGGATCGCTCGTGGCGACGATCAGCGAGCCATTGTCGCGGCGAATGGGAAACAGCGTGTGCCGGTGAATCAGTTTGAAAGGGAAGCCGGTGAGCAACGAAAGATCGACTTTCGCCTCTGCCAGGTCGATATAGTCGAGGCCGACTTCCTCGCCGATGGCGGTCAGCGCCTGATCCTCGGAGATTAGGCCGAGTTCGACAGCCACCTGGTCGAGCCGCTGACCATCGACCAGAGCGCTGCGGGCGCGCTCGAGTTGTCCGCGGTCCAGAAGTCCACGCCGGAGGAGCAATTCGCCTGCTTCCATGTTCGCTCTACTCTTCTCTTCTTCTCGCGTCTCGTTCAGAAACGGGTAGGTCTGGGTCGTTCGTCGCTCGCCACCAGCGCGGCAGCGACCCGCCGCCTAAAGCACGGGCTCGCGGCCCGAACTCGGCGGAACAAACCAGAGACCTCTCGAACTCGCCTGCTGCCCGCATCTCGCTGCCTGACGGCGGGCACAATCGGGTCGACCAACGGTAGCCGGCAGGGGGCCGGCATATCGACCAGTTCCGAACTGTAGGTATGTCTCTTTACGATACGAGGCCGGCTTGGCCTCCGTCCAGAGAATTTAGTTGCGATTGCACGGCGTCTTCCGCCGCGCGGGCCGTCGCCGGGACCTGGCCTGACCCTCAAACTTCAGGCCAGGCCCAGCGACGAGCTAGGTACTTCCCTTGAGACTAAGCGCCGCGGCGACCGCGTCCGCCGCCGCCGAAACCACCACGGCTGCGGAGGGCGGAAACGTCGTAGGGAGCGCCCACGAGCTCGGTGAACTTAGCCTTCTGCTCGCTGCTGAGCAGAGCCAAGGCCTTTTCTTCCAGCTCCTTGCGCACCTTTTCGGCTTCGGTTGCCATGGCGTCGCGCTGCACGCTGCCATCTTCCACGGCTTCGCGCAGGTCGCGCATCGCTTCACGTTGTTCGTCGCTCAGGGCGGCGAGCTTGCTCTTGGTGGCGTCGTCGAGCGACAGCGCCGCGGCCAGGTCGGCGTTTTGAGCCGCGCCCAGCACGCCAACGACCTGATATTGGATCTGCTTGAGCCGCTTGAACTGCTCTTCGTTGAGCACCGTTTTCAGCTTTTCTTCGGCCTGCTTGGCCTGCTCTTGCATGCGGGCCTGGAACTCGCCGCGACCTTGTCCGCCGCCTCCGCCTTGTCCACGGCCACCCCCGCGAAACTGCTCGCGCAGCTCCTCGGCGACCTTGGAAACTTCGGCCTTCTTCGCGTCGTCGAGCTTGAGTTCAGTTTGCACGCCGTCGTTCGACACGATCGACAGCAAGCTGCCGCCCCCGCCGAATCCGAAGCCGCCGCGGCCACGGCCGCCGCGCTCTTGGGCCTCAGCCACCGCCGAGACCAGGAGCAGCCCCACCGCCAATAAGCCGATCTGCAAACGCTTCATGGAGAAATCCTCCGAATTCCAAGGGTCAGTACCGGTTTCGCTTTGCCTGGGCAGCCGACTGCATGCCAGCAGTGATGTTAAACCCTGGACGATTAAGGTAGTTCCGGCGGAATTTCGTCGGCCTCGGTGACCGTTACCCTAGCCGAGTTGCGGGGTTAGTAACTCGTAAGCGTCGTCCCTGCCGTCCCCTTCGCCATTTGTTCACGCGATCGCCATGATTCGACGTAACTTACGCCCTGGCCTGCTTCTAGCTACCGCAGCTTGCCTGATGCTGGCGCTTCCGGCCGCTAGCGCGCAGGATTTCGGCGGCGACGACGGCGGGCAGCAACGCGAAGGCCGCGGACGGGGCGGCCGGGGAGAAGGATTCGGGGGCCGAGGACGTGGCCGAGGACAAGACGGAGAACGGGGCGAACGCGGCGGCCGCTGGAATCAGGGAGAACGCCGGCGCGATGAGGGGCAACGGAGCGAAGAGCGATCTGCGCCAGTAGCGCCGCCAGCCGCAGCGGCCCCAACAAGTCCTGCAACGTCGACCCAGGCAGCGACCGCTCCGGCGACGCGCGGATTCGGGGCCGGAGGCGCCGCTGCCGCACGCACCTCGGGTTTCGGCGGCAACTCACCGGCCAGCCTACCGCCTTCGGGCGCGGCGGCGGCCGGAGCCGCTTCGGGCGCCGAGAGCATGTTCACCCGCTACGACCGCAATCGAGACGGCAAGCTAGATGCCGCCGAAATGGCGCGGAGCCGCTTCTTGGATCTCAAGCCGGCCGACCGCAGCGGCGACGGCCAGGTCACCAAAGACGAACTGACGGCCTGGATGACTGCCCGCGCCCAGGGAGGAGCCGCCGCGGCCCCGACGGCGGCCGCAAAGCCAGCCGCTCCGCCAGCTTCAGCCACTGCGCCGGCCTCCGTGCAGGCCAACGCCGCCGCGGCGAGTAGCAAACCAGCCGCGAACTCCTTGGCCAGCGCTGCCGCAGACAGCGAGCCGAGCGGGCCGCAGCGCAAGTCCTATCGGTTCCTGTCCGCCACCGAGCGGCTGCCGAGCGGGCTCCCTTCGTGGTTCCGTGAGAAGGATCGCGATCGCGATGGCCAGGTGATGATGAGCGAGTGGACCTCGCGCTGGAACGACGCGGCCGTGAGCGAGTTTTCGCGCCACGACCGCAACGGCGACGGGGTCATCACCCCCGCCGAAGCGCTCCGCTCCGGCGGTTGAACGGTCTTGCGCGGAGCAACGATCCTTGTCCCCCCGGCGACTCGCCGGGGGCTAATGAGAGCCTTCCTCGGCTCATTAGCCCCCCGTCAATGACGGGGGGGGGAATTCCACCGCAACGCTTGCGGTCGCAGATCAAGCGGTCTTAGGCTTCGTAGCCGCCGGCGAGTTCGCGCACGTACTCGATCGCTTCCTCGAGTTCGGAAGCCTCTACGCCCTTCTTGCGTCCGCGCAAATCGCAGAGCGACAGCAGCACTAGGTTCTCGTAGTCTTCCGACTCCTCGAGCCGGCGGCGGGCACGCATGCCCAGCGTTCCTTCGCGAGCCTGGTGGGCTTCCATGTGATGTTCGATGAACCAGGCGGTGCGCTCGCTGATGTGACCTTCGAGCGATTCGAGCCCAGCCGCGACGTGGTCGCGCGGATCGATCGCCTTGCCAACGTCGTGAAGAAGCGCTGCCAGCAAGAACTCTTCGTCGTAGGGCAGTTCCTGGCACGCCAGGTCGAACACCTGCAGGCTGTGGTAGAGCGCGTCCCCCTCGGGATGCCACTCCGGTTTGCCCTGCACCTGCTCGAGCGGCAAGAGCAGCATGTGGTAGATCTGGAAACGATCGACCTTGCTTTCCGCCTGCAGCGTTTCTTGATCGAGGGCGATGCCGGGGTACTCCCGCGTAAGCAGCTCTTCGAGCTCGGCAATGCCGGCCCGTTCGATCGGACCGCCGGTGATTGAACTCTTGAAGACGTAGCTGGCGAGCGAGGTGGCGTAGACGGTGAGTTCGAAGTCGAAGCGGTCGCGCACGTGGATGTGTGTGAACACTCGCTCCTCGCCCTGCTTCCGTACGCGTTTGTGCTCGACGTCGAACACGAGCCCCTCGTCCTCGAGCACGGCGGCGATGCCTTCGAGCCCGTCGGCAAAGACGTGCAGGTCGATGTCGGAACCATGGCGGACATGGCCCGTAAGTGTGCTGCCGATCAGCCGGGGGCGATACGCCCGCAGCAGCCGCATGAGCCGCAGCGCCTCGAGCCGCATGTCGCGCAAGTGGTCGACGCGCCGCTCCCCTTCGTTCATGCGGGCCAGCAGCTCGATCTGTTCGCGGATCTCGGCGTTGCTCGGCAGGTCAGAAGGCTTGACCCAGCCGAGGCAGATGCGTCGGCCGGCCTTCATCTTGGCACGGTAGTACTCGGATTCCTGCCGAGAGTACATCAAGCGGGCGGCTTCGAAAGCAATTTGCCGCCGCACCTTGTGAGCAGGCATGTTGAATGCGCCGAAATAAAGCCCATCGAAGCGGCGCAGGGCGAAAGGGAAGTGTCTAACTCAAGTATAGGTGCGCCGCTGTTGGGCGGAAAGAGCGGCTCACGGAGCATCTGGCACGGTGAGCGGGCGGCCGTTGTGCTCCGGGCCCAGGCTCAGCAGAAATGGCACTGCGGTGCGTGCCCACTGCGAGGCGCTTGGATACGAGCCGGCGGAACCGCCGAAGCAGCTCCGCAGCATGTCGGTGTCGATGATGCCGGGGTTGAGCGGCACCGCGGCCAACCCCTCGGGCAGTTCTTCGGCCAAGGCGCGGGTGAGTCCTTCGATGGCCCACTTCGACGCACAGTAGGGCGCTACTTCGGTCGCAACGCTACGCCCCCAACCGGAACTGAAGTTGACGATCACTCCCCGCCCCGCAGCAATCATGCCAGGCACAAACGCCCGCACGACGTGAAAGACGCCTTTGATGTTCACGTCGATCAGGCGGGCAAAGTCGTCGAGATCGGTGTCGACGAGCGCAGCATTGGGCGAGATCACCGCGGCGTTGTTGAGCAGCAGGTCGATGGGCCTGCCGGCCTCTGCGGCTAGCTGCTTCGCCCAGGCGTCGACGGCCGCCGCGTCGGCTACGTCGACTCCGGCAAAGCGATGCGGCGGGCCAAACTGCGCGTTCAGCTTGTGGGCGTCTTCCGCCCGCCGGCAGCAACCGTAGACGACGTGCCCGTGCCGAGTGAACTCTTCGGCCATGGCGCGGCCCAGGCCGCGGCTGGCGCCGGTGATCAGGATCTGCCGAGGGTTCTTGGACATGGGCGATTCGCGGCGAGCGTTTAGGCGGTTTAACCCGTAAGTGGCCGGCAGTTTATACGATTTCTTGCCCGCCGTGCAGCTTCCCGCGCTCCCTGTAGCGGCGGACGCCGTAGAATTCTCCGGGCGCGTTTGTTCAGCGCGCCCATCCCTTCGAGGAGCCGAGCATGACGCCTGAGGAATCTCGTCAGTTGTTGGCCGATGTCGACGCGTTTTGCCGCGAGTTGCGGCCGAACGAAGAGCTGTGCTACCTCGAGCATCGACAGAACAGCGAGCTGGTGCCGCTTGCCAAGAAATACGGCCTGCTCGGCATGAACGCCCCCAAGAGCCTGGGCGGGCGCGAGGCCGACGCGGTGACCTACGCCAAGGCGCTCGCCCGCATCGGCAACGAGGGGACCGGCGTCCGCACATTCTTCTCGGGGCACCTGTCGATTGGTCAGCACCCCATTCTCGAGTTCGGCACGCCGGCGCAGCAGGAGCGGTACATCCCGGCCGCGATCCGGGGCGACTGCATCTTGGCGTTCGGGCTCACCGAACCTGAGGCCGGCAGCAACCCGCTCGAGATGCAAAGCAGTTATCGCCGCGAAGGCGACAAGTTCCTGCTCTCAGGCATCAAGTACCTGATCTCCAACGGCGGCATCGCCGACGCCGTGATCGCGTTCGCCTATCCGGCCGACGCAACCGGCGCCGCGCGGCGCATGAGCGCCTTCATCGTCGATACCGCGGGCGACACCTTCATGGCCGAAGACTTGCCCGCCAAGCTTGGCATGTTCACCACGAACACCGGCATGTTCCAGATGGATGAGCATCCGGTGCCGGTCGAGAATCTGCTTGGCGACGAGGGGAATGGCTTTCGCATTGCCATGAACACGCTCGTATCGGGTCGACTGAGCGTGGCGGCAGGCTGCTTGGGTGTGATCGAAGATTGTTTGGCGGAGAGCTTGTCGTATGCCAAGAACCGCAGTCAGCATGGCAAAGAAATCGGCCGGCATCAGTTGGTGCAGGAGCACCTGGCCTCGATCGAAATGCACCGGGCGACGAGCGACGCCATGGTGATGCGCGCGGCGGAAGCCAAGCAAGCCGCGCACAACGCGCCTGGTGATGCCGCGCTCGCAACCGCAGCCGACCTGACGGTTGCCCAGGCTAAGCTGCATGCGTCGAACGCCGCCTGGGATGCTGCCGATCGCGCGGTGCAGGTCTTCGGTGGCCGCGGCTGGTCGAACCTGTACCGCGTAGGCCGGCATCTGCAGGACGTGCGCGTCTGCCGGATTTATGAAGGGACCGACGAGATTCTCAAGCTCAAGCTGGCCGCGGCGCTGTTGGGCAAAGAGTACGCGGCATTTCATTGAGCTGAAGGCGACTCGATCAAGGTGCGCCTTCCTACCTGCTCGTCAAAAGCGTAGCCGCGGCAGCGGAGATCCGCGCGCGATTCGATTCGCACTTTCGTGCTGAAAATCCGCCTGCGCGAACCGCTGGCGGATTCTTTTAGCCCCTCTTGACCGCCGATCGCTTGCGCGCATAATCGTCGCACATGCAATCGTTATGCACATACATCGCTCGTGCGACTGTGGTGGTGGCCTTCGCGGCGGTTCTTCCCGCCACCGCGCAGCATGTCGACATCCTCGCTGAAGTCAGCGGAAATCGTCTCTCGACCGGCGAGTTTTCGCTCGAAGACGATTCGAGGCGAGAAAACGTGCGCGTGTTCGCCGCCGTTCTGCCCAACGACGCACCCGCAGAGCGCGTGTTCACTCAATCGCCGGGCTTCTCCGCTTTGACCGCGAGCGGCTTGCCCCCTGGCTCGCTGCTCGGCTTCGACGTGCTTGGGCCGCTCGAGTATTGGGCAGGACACGGGCCGGTTGAGCTCGGGCCGTCCGTCGACAACGAAGCGCTCCGCATCTCCGTCGGTCCGCTATTCATCGAGGTCAATGCCACCAGCGCGCCAACGCCTGGTTTCGAGATCGCCCGAATCACCGATCAGGAGACGCTGCACCGGCATCCGACTTACTGGTTGCTCGGCGACGGCGCTGCGGGAGATCCGTCGCTCCCCATGCCAACCCCTGGTATCTACGCCGTGCCGCTGGCGCTCCGCTCCAGCGAGCCAGCGATCGAACCGTCGCTGCCCTTTTGGTTGGTTTTCGACTACGGCGGCGGACACGCCGCTCGAGCAGCAGCCGTGAGTTGGATCGACGACTATCGCGTTCAAGGTCTTATTCCTGGCGACGCCGATGGCGATGGCCGCGTCGACCTCAACGACTTCGGCCTGCTCAAGCAATCGTTTGGTCTCGCCGGCAATCGCGCGCAGGGCGACTTCAACGGCGACCGCTTCGTCGATCTGACCGACTTCGGACTACTCAAACAAAACTTTGGCGCGGCTCGGCCCTCGGCCGACGTGCCGGAGCCCTCCGCCGCCGCGCTGGCCCTTTTTGGACTGCTTGCACTGATGGGCCGTGGCCAGCGCGGGCGGAGGGACGCTCTGTGCTCGCAATGACTTGTTCCTTTTCATCTTCGAGGAGACTTTCTATGAGAATCGTCGTTCGTTTGTGCTTGCTCGCGCTCTGCTTGCTTCCCGCAGCGTCTGCGAGCGCGCAGTTCAAAAACTTCTATGTCGGCGTCGACAGCCTCGACACGTTGGCCTCAGGCACGTACGCCGGCCTGACGAATCCCAACGATGGCCGCCTGACGCTGCTCTACGCCCACGCGTATCCCGATAACCCGTCTGATAACCACTATCACGGGATCGGCGCCTACAGCTACACCGGCGACGCGGCCAGCGCCGTCGTTACTCCGACCAACGCCAACAATCGCATCCCGGAGATCTACACGGCCCAACTGCCGCTGACCTTGCAAGCAGGCAATGGCGCATGGTCTGGCAAGCTCGTCAGCCAAGCGTCGGCGGAGCATTACAGTGATCTGCGCGTCGGCTCGGCCTGGGAGCTCTCGACGGCCGCGGCGGGAACGCCGGAAGAGATCATGTTCAACAGTTCGAACGGACGCTGGAACGACTCGCTCGCCGGCGCCGAAGTCTGGCTCGAACTCGTCTCCCTCTCCGCAGGCTTGCACCTCGGCCTAGACGGCCAGGCCGACATCCTGGCTGCTGTCGGCGACAAGCACTTGCTGGGGCCAGGGAACTCGCTCGAGTTCGCGCCGATCTTTTGGACTGCCGCCGACGCCGCGCCGGGAACCTACTCGGCCACGTTCCGCATGCATGACCTGGGAGCGACCGGCGGACACACGCCGCTCGGGTCTTCTGGCACGTTCAACTTTGACTTCGCCGTGGTGCCGGAGCCTTCGACCCTCGCGCTCGCACTGACGGCCCTGACGGGGCTGCTGTTCGTGGGACGCCGCTTGCCGCGCCGCTAGAGTTCTTGCCTGGCCGTCGGGCGCTGGCGATGATGCCAGCGCCCAATGGCTCGGGCACTATGGCCTGCGTTGTCAACTCGCAAAACCCTAGCTGCTTCCGGCAGACCGCGTTAGCATTGGGAAGAGCGGTCGCTTTTTTGAGGTTCTTCCTTATACGGAGGCGTTGCCATGCGGTTGCCGCGTCGTGGCTTCACGCTCGTTGAACTCTTGGTCGTTATCGCGGTGATTGCAATACTCATCGCGTTGCTGCTGCCGGCAGTACAAGCTGCCCGAGAGGCGGCCCGCAAGGTTCAGTGTTCCAATCACCTAAAACAGATCGGGCTCGCGGTGCATTCCTATGCGTCGCTCGGCGGGCAAGGCGACTACCTGCCAGCGCTGCGTGGTAGGGATGCCTGGGGACTTTCTTGGCGCTACCACTTGTTGCCGTATTTCGAGCAGTCGGCGGCGTATCAAACGCCGCGGTTAGGGCCGAAGCCGATCGATCCAAGCGTGATGGGGCTTATCCTGTCGGATTTTCTCTGCCCAAGTGCTCCCGGTAAGCCGCGGAAGACGCACGAAGTGGAGATCGGGGCCGAGTCCGCCAAGATCGTCGTCGCGCTAGGGCACACCGACTATGCCGCCGCGTTCGCGGTCGATGTGGGCTACAAGGCGCCTCTGCAGTATCTGGCCGGCGCCTGGTATGGCGCGCCGATTCCAGGCATCGACCAAATCGTTCCGCAGCCCAATGAGGCCTCGATGCGCGTCGCGCGTCTCAGTTACATCACCGATGGGCTGAGCAACACCGTGCTGGTTGTAGAACAAGCTGGGCGGCCAGCGTTCTACGGCGATGGATGGGAATTGGTCGCCGAATATTGGCCCGGCATGGGCGGCTGGGGCATCGGTCACTGGGCGATGGCCGACCAGTTACAGCTCAGTTCAGGCCGACCGCAAACAACCGCCGGCTACGTCAATGCATCGAACGACCTCAATCTTTACGGGTTCCATTCCCGCGGTGGCTTCGCGCTGTGGGGCGACGGTAGCGTAAAATTCGTGCCTGAGGCCACGAGTGATGTAGTCTTCGCGGCGCAAACTAGCCGCGAAGGGGGCGAGGCAGTTACCTTCCCCTAGGTGGCCAGCGCTGGCACGAAACGCCGCGACGTGTGTACGCCTACAGCCCCCAGCCCCAACGGTTCAAATTGCCGTCGGGATCGATCCAGAAGTTCGAGCGTTGCCGCGTAGCCGGGCTCACTTCGTTGCGGACCGGGGCGTAACGGCTGCGGAAGGGAGATTCGCCGGCGGCGGCGCGCTCGGGACGTTGCGGACGTGGCCGCGCCGGGGCCGCTGTCGCCGCACGACGCGCTTGCACCTCACCGGCTCGAGCACGTTCGAACGCGCTCTGCGCCTGCCGCGTGCCGGCACGGCGGCGCTGCAGTTGCTCGAGTTCGCGGCGGATCTCGGCGCCCGACATGTTGATGACATCCGGCCGCTTCGCACGCAGCTCGTCGTCCGAGTACTTAGCCTGGACCGAGAGGAACTTGCCGAGCCACTGGCGGGCTTCCGCGGCCTCGGGGCTCAGGAGCACGTCGAGCCGGTCCTCAAGGTCATCGATCATCTGCAAGAGTTCGGGCGCGGTCATGTCGTGTGCATGAAAGTCGATGTCGTCCTTGATCTGCTCGACCTCGTCAGCGTCATAGATCTCCTGCACTGCGAGCCAATCGTGGAACTCACGGCGTACGCGCTGCCAGCGACGCCCCGCGAGAATCTCATCGCGCTCGCGCGCGTCGGCAGCGTCGACCGATTCAGCCGACTCGCGCGCGGCGGGCTCTTGGCCCCAGGCGGCCAAGCTTCCCCCCAGCAGGGCGATCAGGCAGGCGGCAGCATAAGTCCAGGAAAGGCGTGTCATGGTCGATCTCGGTCGCTGGGGGAAGGCAATTGGACAGCCAGGGTGCAAGGGATTACCGATCATCAGTTTCTGCTCGCGCCCGGCGGAAGTCGAGTTTCAGCGTCGGCAACTTAGCCTCGCCTTTGACACGCTCGATGGTGACCTCGATTCGGTCTGCACCCTCGGGGACATAGGTCGTCGTCGTGTCCACAACAGCTCCGTCAGGCAGCGTTTCTTGGCCCTTCGTGATCCACTTCGAGTCGGCTTGCTCCCAGCGAGCCTCGGCCGTTCCGCCGGCGGAATCGAACGTCCACGACTCGATCGCGCGCGCCGCCGGGTCCCAGCCGATCCGTTGCGTTCCGCTGACGAGGTCTCCCTCGGCGGAGCGAACCAGAAAATCGCGGAGCAGATAGGCGCCGCTGGCGTTCCAGTGCGTCGACAAAATGATGTCCGTATTAGAAGTCGAGCTGGTCCATTCGCCGACCAACCATGCGAGCGCTTCGAGTTGATCGTGCGGCGCAGGCGAGGTGGCCACCGCTTCGCGCAAGCTATCGAGCAGCCACCGGCCATCGCGGCGGACCCACACGGCAGTGAAGCGAAGCGATTCGACCGCGCCGTCGCTCGAGACGCCCAGCGGCTGACTGCCGTCGACGATGGCGACTTCCGGCGTCACGAACCGTACGGACTCTTCCGTGCCGACGACGAGCGGCCGACCTTGGTCGCTCTCCGCGGTCGACTGTCGCTTCAGGAGCTCGCTGGCGGTGAAAGACTGACCGCTCGAGTCGATGTAGAGGCCGTCGGGGGTCCAGAGTTCAGCCGCCTTTTGCCAATCACCGCGTTGCTTGGCCGACAACAGTTCCTGCGCAGCCGCACGAACCTCGGCGACTTGCTTTGTGTTTTGATCGCCTGGGGTCTGTGCCTTGGTCTGCCCGATTGCGTTGCCTGCCCACAACGCAGCGAGGAGTCCGGCACAGAGTGCGACGTGAGAACGGCAAATCATGGGCGGGCAAATGTTTCGGAAAGGGAGGGCGCGAAGTCAAAGGGCAAACGCAAACGAACGCTTGTTGCCGTTTAGCAACCCTACCCGAAAGGGTAGGCCTCTCTTTGAAATAGATGCGCGTGGCAGAACGCAATCAACTCGGGCCGGGTGCGTCGTCAACCGGCACATTCGTCACAGCCGGTAAACCGGCGACGACGATTGGCAACTTCGCGCGCTCAACAATCAGCGCCGCAACGTTCATTAGCAGCCCCCCTCCCGGGCAGGAGTAAGAGTGCTATACTCTCCCGCGGCCCAATCGCCCCGCGCGGTGGCGATGCCGGAGCTCTCTAACCTGTTGCCGCGCTTCCGAGCGAATTCGCTCACTGCTGCTACGCGGCGGGAGTTGAGCGCGCAGCTAGAGCTCATGGCAAGGATTTGCCGTATTCGGTGCGAGCCAGCCTGAGGGCCCAAGCTCGTGGTCTCACTCTCGCGGAGGAGGTTCGAATGAGCTCGGTCGTCATGGGTCCCCGGATCGGCGGCAGTCCCGAAGAACTCAGCCAATTGCGCTCGGCCTGGGGCTGGCTGCTCGCGATGGGCATCGGCATGGTGGTGATGGGCACCATCGCCATCGGCTACGCCTGCACGGTAACTCTCACTGTGGCCGCCACGTGGCTATTTGGCGTGCTCACCATGGCCGCCGGCATCGCCCAGATCGTCGGCGCGTTCTCGGTTGGCCGCTGGAGCGGCACGCTGTTGCACTTGCTGATCGGCATTCTGTACACCGTGGTCGGGTACATGATCTTCGAGCAGCCGCTGCAAAGCGCGCTCGAGCTGACGCTGATCATCGCCTTGTTTCTCATGATCGGCGGCATCTTCCGCGCCGTGACCGCGCTCAGCCATCGCTTTCCCGGCTGGGGCTGGGTGCTGCTCAATGGCGTGGTCACCGCGCTCTTGGGGCTGCTCATCTACAAGCAATGGCCGGGATCGGGACTATGGTTCATCGGTCTCTACATCGGCATCGACCTGCTGCTCAACGGCTGGATGTGGGTGGCCTTGGCGCTTTCGCTGCGGAAGCTGCCGGCACGGGCCTAAACGCCGCGAGCGCGAGAGCGCTCGGCCGAAACCGGTCAACTCGTCTTCTGGCGCTGCTCGGGCGAAATCACCGCCCGGGCAGCGCGTTTGTTTCTCGTCGAACGTTGGCGTCTATGAATGCTTCTCGTAGCGGCTCTCGCGTCGGCCTAGCACTCTGCTGGCTCGCCATTCCTTGGATCACCGGCTGCGGCGGCAAGCCAGCCGCGCCGCCGGCCGCGGTGCGGCCTGTGCGGACCATGATCGTGGCCGCCGGCGAAGAAGCGCACGTCCGCTCCTTCCCAGGCCGCGTGGAAGCGCAGAAGTCGGCCGAGCTTGCCTTTCAGGTGCCGGGGTTGCTGACCAACTTCCCCGTGAAGGAAGGCCAGGCCGTCAAGAAAGGGGAGCTGATCGCGCAGCTTCGGCAAGACGAGTTCCAGGCGAGCCTGAAAGCGCTGCAGGGACAACTCGACCAAGCCCGCGCTCAATTATCTGCGCTTCGCGCTGGCGAACGCCCCGAGGAGCGCTTGCGGCGCGAATCGCAGGTGCGGGCCGCGCTCGTGCGGCTCGAGAATGCCCGGGCGCAGCTCGATCGCGCTCGGCCGCTGGTGGCCAGCCGCGCGGTCACCCGCGAGGCCTTCGATAACTACCAAACCGCCTATCGGGTGGCGCAAGAAGACCACAAGTCGGCCGTGCAGCTCCTCGAGATGGGCACGATCGGCCGCGACGAAGACATTCGCGCCGTCGAAGCTCAGGTGCGCGGACTCGAGGGGCAAGTCGTGGGGGCCAACATCAACCTGACCGACTCCACGCTCAATGCTCCGTTCGCTGGGGTCATCGCCCAACGATTCGTTGAGCAGAATCAGAACGTGCCGGCCAAGCAGCCGGTCGTGCGGTTTCAGGATGTCGAGGAGATCGACATCGCGGTCGACGTGCCGGAAACGATCATGGGGGCCGACATTCAGTTGGCCGACATTCAAGAGATCACCGCCGAGTTGAGCGGCGCGCCAGGCATTCAGTACCCAGTCTGGATTCGCGAAATGGCGCAAGTGGCCGATCCGACGACGCAGACGTTCATCGTCCGCGTGGCGATGCAGGCACCAGCCGGAGTGCGCGTGCTGCCAGGCATGACGGCCCGCGTCACACTAAGCTACCGCCGATCGGCGGCGCTCGGCTCGCGGATCATGGTGCCGGTTTCCGCGATCGGCCAGCAGCCGGGCGGCAAGCAGGTCGTCTGGATCGTGGGCGAAGGGGGCAAGGTGTCGCCGCGCAGCGTGAAGGTGGGCGAAACCAGCGGCGGCCAGATTCAGATCGTCGCAGGCCTCGAGCCCGGCGAGCGGATCGCCACGGCCGGCGTGTCGTTCCTGCGAGACGGCATGACTGTGCGTGATCTGGGAGATGCGCTGGGAGGCGGGCAATCGTGAATCCCGGAGAACTTTCGGTCCGCTACGACCGCGTCGTTTACTTCGCCATGATCTTCGTGCTGGTGGGCGGCATCGTCGCCTACCAGAATCTCGGACGCCTCGAAGACCCCGAGTTCACGATCAAAGAAGCGCTGATCATCACGCCCTATCCGGGCGCGAGCGCCGAAGAAGTTGCGCAAGAAGTAACTAACCCGATCGAGATCGCCTGCCAGCAGCTTGGGCAACTCGAACGCGTGGAGTCGGAGTCGACCCGCGGCCGCTCGGTGGTCACCGCTGTCATCAAAGACCCGTTCACGCGCGACCGGATTCCGCAGGTGTGGGACGAGTTGCGGCGCAAAATCAACGACGTGCAGTCGCAGTTGCCTCCGTCGGTGCGTGGCCGCTCGATGGTGGTCGACGACTTCGGCGACGTGTACGGCGTGTTCCTGGCGATCACCGGCGATGGGTACAGCTACCCTGAGCTGCGCCGTTATGCCGAGTTCTTGCGCCGCGAACTGCTGTCGGTCCCCAACGTCAGCAAGGTCGACCTGTTCGCCGAGCAACAAGAGGTGGTGTACCTCGAGATCTCGCGGCAGCGGCTCGCGCAGCTCGGCATCAACGAAGACCAAATCTATCGCCTGTTGCAGGCCAAGAACATCGCGGCCGACGGCGGCCGCATCCGCGTCGGCGATGAGCACCTCGCCGTCGATCCCAAGGGAGCGTTCAACTCGGCCGACGAGATGCTCGACTTGGTGATCGGCTCCGACCCGGGCGGCCGGCAACTCCTGCTCAAGGACGTGGCCACGCTCGAACGGACCTACGCCGATCCACCCCGACGGATGCTGCGGTTCGATGGTCGGCCGGCCATTGGCCTGGGCATTTCGACCGTACAAGGCGGCAACGTCGTGGTGATGGGTGAGGGGCTGCGACAAAAGCTCGCGCAGCTCGCTCCACAGCAGCCGCTGGGCATCGAGATCGGCGAGATCAATTTCCAGCCCGAGGCGGTGACGCTCGCCACGGGCGACTTCATGTTCAACCTCATCAAGGCGGTCACGATCGTCTTCGTGGTGCTGTTCTTCGCCATGGGGCGGAAGACCGGCATCATCATCGGCCTGGTGCTGTTTCTCACGATCATGGCCACGTTTCTGGTCATGTATTTGGTGGGCGACCTGCTGATGGAGCGGATCTCGCTGGGCGCGCTGATCATTGCGCTCTGCATGCTGACCGACAACGCCATCATCGTGATCGAGGGGATCAAGGTCGGCATCGAGTCGGGCCGCAACAAGCTCGAGGTCGTGCGCGAAGTCGTGGCCCAGAATCAGTGGCCGCTGTTCGGCGCCACGGCCATTGGCGTCATTGCCTTCGCCGCGATCGGGCTGTCCGAAGATCGCACGGGCGAGTACTGCAACTCGCTCTTTTGGGTGATCCTCATTTCGCTCAGTCTAAGCTGGGTGTCGTCGATCACGGTGACGCCGCTCTTGAGCTACCTGTTTTTCAAGGCCGAGACAGGCAGCGCCGGCGGGCCGGGCAAAGATCCCTATGGCGGGCTCGTGTTTCAAACCTATCGCCGGCTGCTGGCCATGGCGCTGCGGGCACGCTGGCTCGTGATCGCGTCGGCCGTTGGGCTGTTTCTGCTTTCGCTCTACGGCTTCACGCGGATCGATCAGAGCTTCTTTCCGCCCGCCACGCGGCCGCAGTTCATGGTCGACGCCTTTCTGCCGGCCGGAACGCACATTCGCCAGAGCGAAACCTTCGCCGCGAGCGTGCAGGAATACATTCAAACGCAGCCCGGCGTCACGCATGTCACCTCGTTCATCGGCGGCGGCGGCATGCGTTTCCTGCTGGTCTATTCGCCTGAGAAGGAGAACACCGGCTACGTGCAGTTCCTGGTCGACGTGGACGACGAGAGCAAAATCGCCGGGCTGATCGAGACCATTCAAAAGCATCTCGACGAGCAGTACCCCGACGCCAACACGATCGCCCGGAAGTTTCTGCTCGGTCCCGGCGCCGGCGGCCGCATTCAGGTGCGGTTCACCGGCCCCGATCCCGATCAACTTCGCCAGCTCGCCGATCAAGCGCAGGCAGTGATCGAGACCTCGGGCAACGCCATGGGCATTCGCAACGATTGGCGGCAGCGAGAGCTGGTGCTGCGGCCCGACCTGCTCGAGTTCCAAGCCCGCCGCAACGGCATCACCCGGGCCGACGTGGCGCAGGCACTCGAGACGAGCCTCGAAGGACGGCCGGTCGGCTTCTATCGTGAGCCGGGCGCGGCGGGCGTTGGCGAGTTTCCGCAAGAAACGCGGTTGCTGCCGATCATTGCGCGGCCCCCGGCCGCCGAACGGGCAGACGCGCAGGCGATCCACAGCATGCAGATCTGGAGCCCCGTGGCGAAGCGGATGATTCCGCTCAGCCAAGTGGTGTCCGACGTGGTGGTTGACTGGGAAGACCCCGTGGTAGCCCGCCGCGACCGCTTCCCCACAATCACGGTCCACGCCGATCCACGCACCGGTTTGCCGAGCAAACTGTTCAACCGCGTGCGGTCAGGCATCGAATCGATCGAGCTGCCGCCTGGCTATTCGCGCGAGTGGGGGGGCGAGTTCGAGGACTCGCGCCGGGCGCAAGCTGCTTTGGCCAAGCCGCTGCCGATGGCGCTCGCGCTGATGGTGTTCATCGTCGTCTGCTTGTTCAACTCGGTGCGGTCGACGCTGCTCATCTGGTTGATCGTGCCGCTCGCGCTGATCGGCGTGGTGGGCGGATTGCTGCTCACTGGCTTCTCCTTCGGCTTCATGGCCCTCCTGGGCGTACTGAGCCTGGGGGGCGAGCAGATCAAGAATTCGATCGTGGTGCTCAGCAAGGTTCGCGGCGAAATCGACGCCGGCAAGGACCCTTACTGGGCGATCCTCGACGGCGGCACCGCTAAGCTCCGCCCGGTGCTGATGGTGGCCATCACCACGGTGCTCGGCATGATCCCGCTGCTCAAAGACCCGTTCTTCGGCTCGATGGCCGTATGCATCATGTTCGGCCTCTCGTTTGCCTGCGTGCTGACGATGATCGTGATGCCGGTGCTGTTCGCGATGTTCTTCCGAGTGGAGAACCGCGACGAGAAGTCGCCTGCAGCGACGCCGGGTGCATAAGAGCGCCTAACGCAACCGCTTGCTCCGGGAGCGCGGGCGTTGCGGTGATATTCCCCCCCGTCATTGACGGGGAGCTAATGAGCCCGGAAACGCTGTCATTAGCCCCCGGCGAGTCGCCGGGGGGAAGGATCGGTGCGGCACGCGAGCCCGTTGGCAATCGGTTGGGTAGGCTTTCTAAGGCCCCTGGACCCCGGGGCGACTTTCCCCAATTCGGCCCCGGCGAGCGGCCGGCGTTAGCCGGCTGACAGGAGTGGTCATCGGCCAGCTCACGCAGTTCGCTCGCCAGGACGCGTGTTTCCTCCGCCCACGACCTTGGCCTTGTCAGCGGGGCCCGTTTCGTGGCAGACTCGTCGGTTTCGCCGCCGGGCGTCCTTCGCCTAGCGGGCCGCACGAGTTCAATTGGCTGAAAAGACTGCATGAACCTGCTTGGCGCCCTGCGCGACCGCCTTCGCCCCGCCCTGGCCCCACTTGCGGCCGATGCCGACGAGTTGCTGGGGCTCGTGCGCCCGAGCCAAGACGCCAAATTCGGCGACTATCAGGCCAACTTCGCCATGCCGCTCGGCAAGCGGCTGGGGCAGCCGCCGCGCGCGATCGCCGAGCAGGTGGTGAAAGCTGCTAAGCTCGACGACCTTTGTCAGTCCTTAGGACCGGAGGCGATCGCCGGCCCGGGGTTCATCAATCTGCGCCTGCGCGACGATTTTCTCGCCGGCCAACTTCAGGCGGCCCTAGGCGACGAGCGGCTCGGCGTGGCCGCAGCCGAGCAGCCGAAGACCTATGTCGTCGACTTCTCCGCCCCCAACGTGGCCAAGCCGATGCATGTGGGGCATATCCGCTCCACTGTAATTGGAGCTAGCTTGGTCCGGCTGCTGCGATTCCTGGGTCACCGCGTGGTTGGAGACAATCACATCGGCGACTGGGGCACGCAGTTCGGCATGATCATCTTCGGCTGGAAGAACCTCCGCGACGAAGCGGCCTATGCCAAGGGCCCCGTCGACGAGCTCAGCCGGCTGTACCGCATCGTCAATCGGCTGGTCGACTACGAGACGAGCCAAGCGGCGCTCCCCAAGCTCGAAGCCGCGGCCGCGCAGGCAGCAACGCACGCCCAAACATTGGCCGCGAAGCCCGCCGCCCCCAAGTCGCCTGAGGCCAAGGAGCTCGCCCGCGCGCAAACACAGGCCGCCAAGGGTCGCGACGATGTGGCGGACCTCAAGACCAAACTCGCCGCGGCCGAAGCCGATGCGGTCGTTGGGCCGCTGATTCGCGAGCAACGCTTTCCGCGGATCGAGCAAGCGGTGCTCGCCGAAACGGCCAAGCTGCACTCCGGCGATGCCGAGAACTTGCGGCTCTGGAAGCAATTCTTGCCGCCGTGTCTCGAGGAGATCGATAAGGTCTATCGCCGGCTGGGCGTGAGCTTCGATGTGTCGCTCGGCGAGAGCTTTTATCACGAGCGGCTCGGGCCCTTGGTCGACACGTTCCTGGCCAAGGGCATTGCCCGCGAGAGCCAGGGGGCGATCTGCGTGTTCGTCGAGGGGGAGACGGCCCCGATGATCATTCGCAAGCAGGACGGCGCGTTCCTCTACGCGACCACCGACCTGGCCACGATCGAGTACCGGCTGGAGACTTGGCAGCCCGACGCCATTGTGTATGTCGTCGATCATCGCCAGAGCGATCACTTCAAGCTGCTCTTCGCCGCGGCCCGCAAGCGAGGGCATGACAACGTGGCGCTCGAGCACGTCAGCTTCGGCACGGTGCTCGGCAACGACGGCCGCCCCTTCAAAACGCGCTCCGGCGACACGGTCGGGCTGATGGGGCTGCTCGACGAAGCGGTCTCGCGCGCTGCCGCGGTCGTACGCGAAGGGGCAGAAAGCGTTGCTCCTGAGGAAGCGCAGCGGATCGCGGAAACGGTCGGCCTCGGCGCCCTCAAGTACGCCGACCTGTCACAGAACCGCACCAGCGACTATGTGTTCAGCTACGACAAGATGCTGGCCATGAACGGCAACACCGCCACCTACATGCAGTACGCCTATGCCCGCGTGCGGAGCATCTTCGCCAAGGGCGACGTGGACGCCGCCGCGCTACGGGCGAGCAGCCCAACGATTTTGCTGGCCGAGCCAGCGGAGCGAGCGCTGGGACTCGAGCTACTGCGATTTTCCGAGGCCCTCGAGGCCGCGGCCGCCGACTACCGGCCCAATCATTTGACCAACTACTTGTTCGAACTCGCCAACCGGTACTCGACGTTCTTCGAGCAGTGCCCAGTGCTCAAGGCCGCGGACGAAGCCACGCGCACGAGCCGGCTAGCGCTCTGCGACCTGACCGCTCGCACGATCCGCCAAGGCCTCGAACTGCTCGGCATCGGCGTCGTCGAACAGATGTAACCCCCCAAGCAAGACCGAAAAAATTCGTAGGTTATGCTTCAGCATAACAACCCCGCCGCCCACCGAGACCGCGGCCGGGCCTTCGCGCGTTGAACGCGGCCCTGGTTGCCCAGAACGCTGTTGGCAGAAAGTGATGCTGAAGCATAACCTACGGCTCAGAAAGTTGCCCGCTTAGAACGTTATGCTGAAGCATAACCTACGACTACGAGACACCACCCCATGCTCAGCCGCGTTGCCGAATCTCTCTACTGGATGAGCCGCTATGTGGAGCGGGCGGAGAACATCGCGCGGTTCATCGACGTCACCTGGAACATGATCCTCGATCTGCCGGAAGGCTCGTCTGAGCAGTGGCAGCCGCTCGTCAGCACCACCGGCGATCATGAGGCGTTCGCCGAGAAGTATGGCCAGGCGACGCAGCAGAGCGTGATTCAGTTTCTCACGTTCGATCCCGACTACCCGAACTCAATTCTCTCGTGCCTGCATTCGGCGCGAGACAATGCCCGCAGCATTCGCGAGGTGATTTCGTCGGAGATGTGGGAACAGTTAAACGTGTTCTACCATCGGGTGATGGAGCAGGCCCTGGGGGGGACGGCGCGGGAGTCGATGTACGACTTCTTCCATGAAGTCCGCATGGCGAGCCACCTGTTCGAAGGCATCACCGACGCCACGATGTCTCACGGCGAAGGCTGGCACTTCGCTCGGCTGGGGCGGCTGCTCGAACGGGCCGACAAGACGACGCGCATCCTCGACGTGAAGTACTTCGTATTGCTCCCCACCGTGACCGACGTGGGGAGCGCGGTTGACGATCTGCAGTGGTCGGCGGTGCTGCGCTCGGTGAGCGGCTTCGAGATGTATCGGAAACGCCACCACGGCATTGCCCCCAACCGCGTGGTCGATTTCCTGCTGCTCGACGCCGAATTCCCGCGGGCAGTGCAGTTCTGCGTGCAAAACGCCGAACAATCGCTGCACGCGATCAGCGGCACTCCTCTCGGCACGTTTCGCAACGTCGCCGAGCAGCGGATGGGGCAACTGCGGTCGGAACTGGCCTACGCCCAGGTCGAAGAAATCATCAACGGCGGCTTGCACGAATTCCTCGACGACCTGCAAACGCACCTCAACTCGCTGACCGAATCGATCCACGAAACGTTCTTCGCGCTGCGGCCGGTGGAGCCACGGTTGGCTTAGGTCGTAGCACGCCGCGAGACCTTCTTGCCGGCAAGCCAGTTCGAGTCAGGATTGCAGGCGATCTTCTCTAGATCCCTCGTCGACGATCTCGGCCCCATCGGCGTTCGCGTCATCGCCAAACTGCGGCGCGAACGCCGGCGACATGTAGCCCCACCTCGGCCAAGTGCCCCAAATCAGCAGGTAGGCAGAAGGGAGTCCGAATACAACAAATCCCGTAAGTGCGCGGGCGAGATTTGCTCCGCCCAGCGAGCTGTATACATAGGCCGAGTAAGCCGCCAGAATTGAGCCGCCTACGATCCGCAGCGTAAGTGGCCTGGTGCGCGGCACCAGACAGGCCAGACTGCCTGCTAAGCTAACCAACGCCAGAATGTAGAAAGGCGTGGCTCCCCGCGGAAGACCTTCTCCCAAAAGCAGGCCCGTCAGGAAAAAGCCGACGGTTGCTATCGCTAAGGCGATCGCCAGAGTAAGTCGTGCTCCATTGCTCATATCACGAATTCTGCCCGCGAGAACTTCTGGCAACAAGCGTGTCGTGAACGGTATCCGTTATCGGCGAACAAACGCGAAGTATCCGGCCGACGAACCCTATCCTCACGGTCCCTCTTCGTCCACCAGCGCCGCCAAGCACGCGCGGAATTCTTCGGCGCATTCGGGGCATAAATCTAAGTGCTCAGCCGCGCGGCGCAGCGGCTCCGGAACCGCTTGCTTCGTGGCGATGAGTTCCGCATAGCTCGGCGCATACGCCAACCAGTCGTCGCAGCCAATCTCTTCCGGCCGCGTCAACAGGACGAAGCGAGCCAGCTCTTTCAACTCGTCAGGCGTCAGACTCAACGCAATTCCCTCTCGCCGCGATCACGCTTCAGACTACAGGTCGAACGCTTCTCTTACCTCGTCGCCGCCAATGCCCGCCGCTTCCAGTCCTCGTTTCAAATTCTGGCGGGCGTCATACGTCAGCTTATACAGCGCGTTACGCGTCAGACCCAATTGGGCCGCGATTTCCGCCTGCGGCATTCCCCGCAACTCGGCCACGAGGGCCTGCCGCTGCCGGTGAGTCAAATCCGTTTCGAGCACTTGCTGCATCCGTGCTAGTACTGACTCGCGGGCGCCATCTGCCGGAGTCGCGGCCACCAGAGGAGCCGCGACCACGCCCGGACTCTCTGCGACGAGCCGATCGAGCGACACTTCTTTCCATCGCGCCCGGCGCAGTTCGGTAAACGCCACTCTGACCGCAATCGTAATTGCCCAGGTGGTGAACTTGCTATCTCCGCGAAACGAGGACAGGCCCGCCAAGACCTTCAGGACCGTCTCTTGAGCCATGTCCTCGACGAAGCCTTCGTCGGCCGCGGCTCGCCCGCTGAGAGCGCGGCGTAGTCCACGGCAAAGGGTATCCCGCAGTTCGCCCAGGGCCGCTTCGTCGACGCCGCCGGCGCTGCCGAGTGAATCGAGCCAATTTTCGTTGGTCCGCTCGTTCACCGAAAAAGTTCCGAAAAAGTCGGGCGTCGCGGGGTAAGAGGCGTCGAGGTCGCGTCGTCTGAAGGTGCGAGACATGAAGCCGAGCACTTCGCTCGGCCGAAGCTTGCACAAGGAGATTACCAGATGAACGCCAGCAATCCGACCCTGGGCCATCGTGACACGGTTTCGCCCACCCACCGCATCGACGAGTTCTTGGCTCGCCTGGGCGCCTGGTCCGAGGTGTTGGCGGGGCTCGCACTTCGCTACGGCCTCGTGCTCATTCTGCTGTGGATTGGCGGAATGAAATTCACCTCGTTCGAGGCTCAAGCAATTCGCCCCTTTGTGGAAAACAGTCCGTTCCTGGCGTGGACCTACCGGGCTTTCGGCGTGCAGGGATTGTCGAACCTGCTCGGGGTGACCGAGATCTTGGTGGCGCTCATGATCGCTGCCCGTCCCTGGTGGCCGCGCGTGTCGGCCCTCGGCAGCTTGCTGGCAGTGGGCATGTTCTTGACCACGCTGAGTTTCCTCGTGACGACGCCTGGGATCTGGGCCGCGGAGGCAGGCGGTTTTCCCGCGCTCGGCGCCCTGGGCCAATTTCTTATCAAAGATGTCGCACTGCTGGCCATCGCGACCTGGTCGTTCAGTGACGCGGCGAAGGCGGTACGCTAAACAATCGTGAAGCCTGCGTTGCAAGCTACTCCCCAGCGTGTACCCTTAAGCCATGCGACCACTGCGATACTCCATCAACGTCACCTTGGACGGCTGCTGCGATCATCAGGCGGGGATTCCCGCGGACGAAGAGCTGCACCGTCACGCGGCCGAGAACATCAAGCGGGCCGATGCCTTGCTGTTTGGCCGCGTGGTCTACGAAATGATGGAGTCGGCCTTTCGGCTGCCGATGAAGCCTGGCTCGATGCCGGATTGGACGCTCCCCTTCGCCCAAACGATCGACGCGGCCAAGAAGTACGTCGTCTCGAGCACGCTCACCCAGGTCGATTGGAACGCCGAACTATTGCGCGGCGAACTAGGGCAAGCCGTGCGGCGGCTCAAGCAAATGCCTGGCAACGGAATCTTCGTGGGGGGTGTGCGCCTTCCGCTTGCGCTGGCGGAGCTCGGCTTGATCGATGAATACGAGTTCATCGTCCATCCCCGGATCGCCGGCCATGGCCCAACGCCGTTCGCCGGGCTCTCGAAGTATGTCGACCTCAAGCTCGTCGGCCGGAAAGAGCTTCAGTCGGGGGCCGTGGCGCTGCAGTACGAGCTGAGACGGTAGCACACGCTTAACGTAGCTATCGAGCCGCGCGCTGCTTCGGCATGGGTTCGGCTCGGCTGAGTACACGTCGCACGAGCGCCGGCGGAATGAACGCCGCGCAGCCAACCAGCATCGCGAAGCCGAAGGTCATCATCCCAAGGCACACGCCAATGCCTAAGTGCAGCACGACGGCCAGCGTGAGCACGATCGGCCTTGTTAACCGGGGCCAGATGAGCGCCGAGAACGTGAGTTCCCAGAGCACGGTCACGTGCGTGAGCGCATTCACCAGGATCGGATAACCGGCCAGCCAAGTCAGATCCAGCGTCTGGTATTCCGAGTTGCCGAAGGCAAACCAGAGCGCGCTGCCGCCCCACCAGGTCGGCCCCTGCAGCTTCGACGCGCCGGCAAAGGCGTAGATCACGCACATGTGAAGCTGGATCAGCCGAATCGCGATATTGGTAGATACGGCCGGCGCTGCGATCTGGGCCGACCCCGGGTTGGCGCGCCGCGAGCGCCATCGGTCGATTGAGTAAGCGTCGCCCGAGCGCCCGAACATCAGATACATGGCCAGCAGCGCATTGATCTGATCGAGCCCGAAGGTGGCCGCGGGAACCCGGTTGGCGTAAGACACCGTGACCAGATACGCCAGCACGCTCGCCGGACGGCTCCAGAGCCCGCCCGTCAGACACGCGAAGACCGCGAGCGCGGCCAGATGCACCGACCAAACGAACGCCGGCGAATCGGAGATCCAGAAGTGGCTCCACGCATGGCCGCCGTTGTAAAAGTCGTGAACGGCGTCGGCCGACATCCAGCCGCGCGACCCAAAGAAGCCCGTCAGATCAAGGCTCCACACCAGATGCGTGTAGAGCAGCAGGCAACCCGTGAGAATGCGAATCAGGCTTAACGTGGCGGCGTCGGCCGGCGTAAACCAGAACTGGTTCCAGCCTGCGGCGGTCGACCGCCGCAGGTCATGAAAATAGTCGCCGAGCAGACTCAACGGCCGGCCTCCGGCAGTTCCACCAACAACTGCTCCTGGTAGAGCGACGGATCGTTGATGGCGATTCCTCCGCGGACTTGATTGGGATAGGGAATCGCGTGGCGGCGCAGATAGAGCCGCAGGCGCTCGGCGCATAAGCGGCGCTGCAGATGTTCGGCGTACGAGCGGGCGAGCGTTTCCTTCCAGCCATGGTCCGGATGCGTTGGCTCGACCGGCGCCAGCCGTTCCGCCAGCATGAAGTGGCGGTGGTAGAACAGCCGCGGCCAAAGACTTGCCCGATCAGGCACGAGTCCCTCGATCCGCTCGCCCCCCGGCAAATCTGCTTCGTAGCGCAGCAAGTGGCTCGGCCCCGGCTCAGGGGCAAAGTAGTGGTAGCCGTGGTTCAGATAAGCCGTCTCGAGATAGGGCTGAAAGAGATCCCACGTGCGGCCCTCCAAGTAACTCGACGGGGGAACCGCCGCGGGCGCCACGACCACGGCCACCAGATGCAGCGCCAGTAGGAGCGACACCGAACCCCGAACCCAAACAGAGCTCCACATTCCGCGGGTTTTCAAAGGTGAATCGTTCACGCGGCGAATCTTCATGCACAAGTAAGGCCGGCGAAGAGATCGACTGCATCGCCAAGGTCTAGTTATTTTTCCCTAATTCGTAGACCTGAAGGAACTGTAAGGTTAGAATACGCTCCCTCACGCCGAAAGTGGCGCTTCAGAATCGCTTTTCCGGTGTATCGACTGACGGTTTTTCGCCTTAAAGGAACTGCCATGATTCGCTTGCCCGCGGCCCTCGGATTTCTGCTGACTCTGACGCTTGGGCTCGTGTGGAGCGAACCGGCCGCGGCGCAGTGGGGCTTGTTCGGAGGCCAAGGCCAGCAGCAGAACCAACAGAACAACAATAACAACAACGGCTGGGGCGGCGGGAATCAGAATAATCGGCAGTTCAACAACAACAATGGCTGGAACGGCCAGTACAACAGCGGCGGGTGCAGCGGCGGCTTGCATCGCCGCATGTCGTACAACGCCAACAAGGCCCAGTGCAATTGCGGCAACCCGCCAGGCCTCGAGACGCTCATCCCCGGCCTGATCCAGGCGCTCACTCCACCTCCGGGCAGCAACAATCCTCCGCCGCAGTACGACCGCCCGCAGTACAACCGGCCGCCCCGCTACACCGAGCCGCGCTATGTGGAGCCGCGGTACGTCGCGCCCCGGCCTGTGCCGCAGGTGAAGCCCAAGGCCAACAAGAAGGCCCCGGAAAAAGTGGTGTCTTCGCGAAAGAACGCGAAGTTCAATCTGGGCATCGTTCCCATCTCGCCCGCGCAGCACAGTCTTGCACAGCAGTTGACGCAGGTGCAGTCCGAAAAAGCAGCGTCGGACATGACGAACATGCTCGGTAACGCCGCGAACGACCCACAGGTTGCTGCGCAGCTCGACGTGATCGAACAGAAGATCGCCAGCGGACAGGCAGTGACTCAACAGGACATCGACACGCTCAAGGGGCTCGTTGCGAACGCTGGCGGCGGCACCAACGCTACCGCGGCGGAGCTCGATACCCAAGCAGGCAAGCTGATCGGCCTGAGCGAGGCGAACGCGGCGCTCAGCACGCCCTTTCCACCGGGCGGAATCATCACCACGATTCCCACTGGTCCCGCGAATGTGGTGTTCATGCCAGGCATGCCGGCCGAAGAGGTCGTCATGCTGCCCGGCGGCGCCGTGATGGTGGGGACAGGCGGAGAAGGAAGCATCGGCGTCGAGTCGGCCGATCTTGGCGATGTTCTCGGCCTGCCCGTCGGAGTGGGCGAGCCAGTGCCCGAGTCCGATGAAGAGGTCGCCAAACGGGTCAAGAGCGGCGTGCTGCTGCTCAACCCAGCCGAGAACGAGGTGCCGATCGAATACGTCGTGGCAAACCACAACTACACGATGCAATCGGGCTTTAGCCAAACCTTGCCGGACACCCAGTCCTGGGTGATCAGCTTCGATCGCGGCGAAGGGCAAGGCGAAGCGAAGTACACGTTGGCGAGCGGTTCGTATGCCTTCGGCAGCTCGGAGCGCGGCTGGGATTTATTCGCACGGAAGTTCAAAGTCACGATCGACAACTCGCGCAGCGAAGATCCCTTCCTTTATGTGGTCGACAACACGCACGCCGAAGTTCCTGCGGGCGAGACCAAAACCCACAACAGCAACTACCCCATTCTGGTGCGGTTCGACCGCGGCGATGGCGGCAAAGAAGCCAAGAAGCGGATCAGCCGCGATGCAACGACGCTGATCGTCGCCGTGAGCCCGAGCGACGGATTCTGGGATCTGTTCCCCGCCGACAATTTCGATCCGGCGGACGTGGCGCAACAAGCAGATGAGCCCCGCAAGACGAAACCGGGGCGGCGTGCGGCAGACTTGCTCAAGGCGCGCGAGAAGCGTTAGTACGCCTAGCACAAGCGCCATTCTGCGTTTGGATTGGTCCGCACAGCGGACCCCACTTAGAGGATTGCCGCCAATGCATCGGAGCAGTCTGGCTACGATCGTTGCGTTGTCTCTGGGGGTCGCTGCACTGTCGCTATTGAGCGCTCGGGCCGTCGCTCAAAACGGTTGGGGCGCGTCCTCCTCGTCGCAGCAGTGGAACCAGCGCGAATATCCTCGGACGAATTACCCGCGTCCCGGCGGCACGTGGGGGACCTCGCCTGGCCCCGGCTGGAACTCAGGCGGTTCTAGCGGCGGCGGGTATCGTCGTGGCGGAACTTGCAACTCGCCGCCTTCATCGCAACCGCCTTCCCCTGTTCGACCAGATCCAGGCTTGAACTGGATTGGGCCCTGGCTCGACTCTCTGCAGCCTCGGCAAGAACAAGGCCCAGTGCTCGTTCCGCGTCGCCCGCCCGTGGTGCGCACGCGCCCTCCGCGGCCGCCGGTAGTAGTTGCCCCCGCCACGGTGCGTCCCAATACGCCGGCGCCTGTCGCGGCGCGTAAGAATGCCCCGCCGCGTGGCTTTGGATTGGCGGACGATGAGCGGACCTCTAATTGGGATGATATGTACGAAGGGAGCTTCGGCACCCAAGCAGAAGCGGACCGGCCTGTCGAAGAGAACTTCTTCGAAGACGCGTCTCCGGCGGACGAGGAGTTCGACTTCGGCGATGACCCGCCGTTCGCCCCCGAGGATGACCTCTTTGCAGACGACGAACCGGACCCTGCCGACCGGCCAGTAGACTCGCCCCAGGCAGAGCCCGAAACCGCCACGGACTTGGGCGCCGGACAAATCCCTACCGACACCGCCACGACCGCCGGTCCGACACCGACCGCTCCGGCTACCGACACACAAGCAGGCGGCGCCAAGCCCGAAGCTTCCGGCGAGGAACTGGGAACCACTGCGCCAGGAACGGAGATCAAATCGCCCGACGAACGGCCAACCGGCGCGGGCCCAGGAAGCGATTTGCCTCAGGGGCCGAGCGGCGGGAATCCAAATGGCTGGGGAGGTTCAGGCGCCAACGATACGCGTTGGACCCAGTCCACCAACCCTGGACCGGAGTTGAACAGCGGATACGAACCAAAGCCGTATCCCGACGTGTTCGATTCGAGCCGGCCAGGTCAGCAAAATGGCGATTGGAGCATCGTCCCGAATCCGACCTTCATCTTCGACGAATCGATCGATCCCAAGACCGGACAGAAGCAGCGCGATAGTATCGGCGCCGGCATTGAATGGAAGGTGGGCGGTCCTCGACCTCGGCCGACCTCGCGCCCGCCGGGCCCGCGCGAGAACGAGCTTCCCTATTACAACGCGCTGCCGCCCGTTCCCGAGGCCACGACCATGCCTGAGGGGACGACATCGCCGCAGGGCGCTCCGTCCAATGCTTCGCCGAACTCACGCAATCGGCCAACCGATCCAATCCAGCCGCAAGAAAGTCCGGCGCCGGCAACCGGCGCTGGTGCGAAGTTCACGCCTGCGAGCGAAGGCGGCTCGATGAAGGTCAAGGTGACCGCAGCCGACGGCTTCACGCAGGTGGTGAACGATGTCACAACCGTGGTGACGGGCGTCGACCCGATGAAAACCATGGAAGGCGTCGTGCAAGGATTCGTCGACGGAACGGAGAAGGTCGTTCAAAAAACCGTGGGTGCTCTGGAGCGTGCTTCGAGCTGGCTCCCCTCGCAACCGCAACCGCCCCAGCAAGTCGATCCCGCGGCACAAGCGAAAGAGCGCGCTCGCATCGAAAAAGAACGCCAACAGACGGAGCAGCGCAAGTTGGAACAAGAGCAAAAGGAGCGCGAGTCGCGGAGGGCAGAGTCTCGGGCACGAATTCGCGCCGCGGAAAAAGAGTGGCAGGCGACCGAAGGCACGGACTTCGGCAAGAAGCACGGCCCCCGACCTAAAGATGCGGAACGGGCCAAGGATTGGGAGAAAAAACGGGATCGTGCGATCCGAGACTATCTGTTCAAGAAGGATCTGCACGATCTCCAGCCCGACCACCACACTGACGGACTCCGAGCGTAACCGGAGGTCGCCCGCTCCGCCGGCGTGCGGGATCACGAACCGAGCCGATCAGCGCAGTTCCGCCCGTGCAGCGTCGCGTAATTCCGACAGGACGCGGTAAGTCACCGCCACGTCGAGCAGTTCGGCGACCGAGTCGACCTCGAGTTTGCGCATCAAGGCGGCGCGGCGCATTTCGACTGCCCGCTGGCTGATGGCGAGGCGCGTGGCCATGGTTTTGTTCGCTTCGCCGGCAAGAATCATTTCGAGCGTCTCGCGGTCGCGCAAGTTCAGCCGCTTGATGCGGTCTTTCAGTTCGCCGTAGCGAGTCTCGCCACGGCGCCATTCGGCGTCGAGCGCCAAGGCGCGATGAATGCGGTCAACGAGCGTATGGCGGTCGAAGGGCTTTTCGAGGAACTCGATCGCCCCGCTCTTCATGGCCGCCACCGCGGTCGTCACGTTGGCGTGCGCCGTAATGAAGATCACCGGCAGTCGCTTGCCTTCGGCCAGTAGTTGCTCGTAGAGCTGCAGGCCGTCTTGCACCGGCATGCGGACATCGAGCACCAAACAGCCAGGCAACTCCGAGCGATAGAACTCGCGAAACTCGGCGGCGCTCGCGAACGTGCGCGCAGGCAGCTCGAGCGCCGCCAGCAGCGCCGCGAGCGATTCGCGCATCGATCGGTCATCGTCAACGACGAACACAGTCGTCTGCATCGTCGCGCTCGGCGGCGGCATACTCAACTCTCGCGGGAAGGACAAACGTTACGCTGGCGCCGGAAGCCACGGGCTCGGCCCACAATCGCCCGCCGTGCCGCTCGACGATCACTCGGCAGATGGCCAAGCCCAGGCCGAGTCCGTCGCTCTTGGTAGTGAAAAAGGGCTCGCCGAGCCGCTGGAGTTCTACGCTGGAGAAGCCCGGCCCGCTGTCACGAACGGTCACCGTCACTTGGCCCTCTTCCGCGAGCGAGACAACCTCGAGCCTGCGCTCGCCCGCAGGGACCGCGCGCAACGCCTGCAGCGCGTTTTGCACGAGATTGACCAACACCTGCTGGATCTGAATCGGATCGCCGCTCACGGGTAGTTCGGTCGCGCCGAGCCGCACGACACAGGCGGCGCCATCTCTTTCGGCCTCAGGCCGGCAAAGCTCGAGCACTTCGCGGACGAGTTGGCCAAGCTCTAGGTCTTGGCGGACGTTCGCAGTCGGGCGAACGAAATCGCGCATCCGCCGCACAATCTGCCCAGCTCTGAGCGCCACAGCGCGAATCTCGCGCACCTGCCCGCGGAGCAAAGCGGGATCGAGTTCGGTGCGGTCGAGCAAGACATCGGCGGCTTCGGCGAAGTTAGTGATCGCCGCCAGCGGCTGGTTGAGCTCGTGGGCCAGGCCAGCCGAGAGATGCCCCAAAGACGAGACGCGGCCTGCGTGCGCAAGTTGCAGCCCGAGCTCGTGCAAGTCGGCTTGCGCGGCGCGGCGTTCCTCGAGCGCGAGCGATAGCTCTGCGTTGGCCTGGGCCAAGTCGCTCGTGCGTTCGGCTACTCGCTGTTCCAGTTCGTCAACCTGTGTGCGAATGAGCTGAGTCGCCGGCAACACGACCGCCCAGCCCAGCCCAAGGAGCGCCGCGAGAATCGCCGCGCCAATGACAAACGCCAGGCCACGCAGCAGCGCGATCTCGCGCCGCGACTCCGCTTGTAACAGCGCGACGACTTGCTCCATCGCCGCCAAGTACTGCGGCTCCGTCGCCAGCAAGGCATCGATTTGTTCGGTCGCCGGCGTCGCGGTAGGACCGGTCAGGAGTTGGTCGGCCGCTGTGTTCATGGCGGCGAACTGCGGCTCGAGCACACGCCAAGCGGCGGCCAGCTCCGAGTCTGCGCCGCTTTTTTCCAACAGGCTTTCGCGTCCTTGGGCCAAGCTGTCGTGTGCGGTTGCCCAGTCCTCGCGCGTGGTCACGAATTCGGTGCGATGGCGTGTTTGCTGTTGCGGTTCGGTACGCGTCTGCCAGGCGAACGCCTCCTTCACGAGCTTCTGGCTCAGCATCCGCTGCCGCCCCGCCACGTTGATCGCCGGAGCGTAAGCACTTACCCGCACCAGTAGCGGCTGCACGACGGCTTGATCGACGAGCACCAGGACCGCGACTACACCCAGCGCCCACAAGTACCGCCCGCGCAGCGCGCCCACCAACCGAGGACCAGCGCCTCCCGGTGCGGAGGCAGATTGCGTGGCTGCGGCTGACATGATCGGTGCTGGGTTCCGCCCGGAGAAGTTGCCTGAAGCGTTTCCTATAAAGGAAACCTCGTACCAATCGGCGCCGCTTGTTTGCGGAAGATAAGCGGCCCAACGACTTGCGCTCGTTTGCTCGACGATTAAAGGCGGCGCAGTGGTCACGCATGCCCAGAAGCTAAGCGGGCATTGCCTGCTCGACGGGCAAGGCTGAACCGCTCCGCACTATGCGAAACCGAAGTCCGCTTCGGCTTTCCGAAGGGATCATGCCCTCGCGAGATCCCCGGCATGGCGAGTGCCTAGCAGTCGGAGCGTCAAGCAGGCCGTAGGCGGCGGTCGGCGACACCAAACTCGCCGTTGTTCCTCGCCTTCTTAGGATGCTCGACGCCATGGATCATTCGGGCCGCGCCACGCGAATCCGGCTAACCGACGTTCACAGTCCGCCCATGCGAGCTTTCCACCTCACGTGGCTCGCGTTCTTCACGTGCTTCTTCGCCTGGTTCGGCATCGCGCCGCTGATGCACGTGGTGCGCGACGAACTGGGGCTGACCGCCGAGCAGGTCGGCTGGTGCGGCATCGCCTCGGTGGCGATCACCATCTTCGCCCGTCTGGCCATTGGCTGGTGCTGCGATCGCGTGGGGCCGCGGATCGCCTACACCTGGCTGCTGCTCGTCGGCTCGCTGCCGATCATGGGCATCGCGCTGGCGGGCGACTTCTGGTCGTTCTTGCTCTGCCGGGCGCTGATCGGCGCGATCGGCGCGTCGTTCGTCATTACGCAGTACCACACCTCGCTCATGTTCGCGCCGAACTGCGTCGGTACGGCCAACGCCACCACGGCCGGTTGGGGCAACGTCGGCGGCGGCGCGGTGCAATTCGCCATGCCGGCCATGTTCGCCCTGCTTGTCGGGGCAGGTATGACGAGCGGAGCCAGTTGGCGGCTTTGCATGGTGCTGATCGGGCTCGTCTGCGCAGGCATGGGCGTCGGCTACTTCTATCTCACCCAAGACACGCCGCGCGGCAACTTTCGCGAGTTGCGGGCAAGCGGCGCCGCGGTGGCCCGCTGCGGCTGGGGCGGCTTCGGCGAGGCGGTGCGCGATCACCGGGTGTGGGCGCTCGGTCTGCTCTACGGCGCGTCGTTCGGCGTAGAGCTCACGATCAACAACATGGCGGTGCTGTACTTCCTGGACTACTTCGACTACTTCCGCAATCAAGAGCCGGCGGCCGCACTACAAACCGCGGGCATCATCGCCTCGAGCTTCGGACTGATGAATATCTTCGCGCGCACGCTCGGCGGCTGGATGGGGGACAAGCTCGGCAATGCCTGGGGCTTCGGCGGCCGCGTGAAGTGGCTGTTCCTGGTGATCTTCTGCGAAGGGCTCGCACTGATGGCCTTCTCGCAGGCCTACACGCTCTTGGCCGCGGTGCCGCTGCTGGTGGTGTTCAGCCTGTTCGTGCAGATGTCCAACGGAGCCAACTTCGCCGTAGTGCCGTTTGTAAATCCGCGTGCTCTGGGCGCTGTCTCTGGCATGGTCGGCGCGGGGGGCAATGTTGGGGCAATCGCCGCTGGGTTGCTCTTCACCACCAGCGCGCTCGATTGGCACACCTCGCTCTTGATGCTCGGCGCCGCGGTGACCGCGGTCGCGTTCAGCAGCTTCGCGGTCTCGCAGGTCTCCGCGGCGACGGCGGACCTGACTCTCGGCGGCAGTGAAATGCCCGAGTTGGCCGCTGTTCAGTAGAGGCCGACGGTCACCCCTTGGTCCGCCCCGCGGGCC
>JAESFN010000314.1_pt1 | contig 54915 bp, 39 predicted proteins | sample 9269411 | NCBI WGS metagenome assembly JAESFN01 (sample SAMN14505399, study PRJNA617100) | algae metagenome | isolation source: Iphinoe sp. HA4291-MV1 and co-occurring heterotrophs from trail next to... | place: USA: Maunawili Falls, Hawaii | collected 2009-07-25
CAAGGGGAGGATGCCCCCGCGCCGGTCGGAAGACCTTGCCCACACCTTGAGAGCTCCTTCAGAAAGGCTTGATTGTTGGCCCCCGCTCGGCCGTCAGGTTGCCAGAAACCGCGTCACCTCTTCGAGAAGCCGGACGCACGCCGGCTCGTGCTCGAGCATCATGTGATTGCGCCCTTCCAGCGCGACAAAGCGAGATCCGGAAATGCCGGCCGCCACCCGCCGTCCTTCCTCGAAGGGCTGCACGGCATCGTCGCGGCAATGCAGCACCAGCGTCGGCACCCGCACCTGCGGCAGCAGATCCGCGATGTCGATGTCATCCAGCGTCCGGCGGATGCGCACGGCGTTCTCCGGCGATGTGGTCATGCGCTGCAGGTCGTTGAACCAACGGGCCTGCTCGGCAGTCGCGCCCGGAATGAACTGCGAGGTGAAGATCTGGCGGAAGGCAGGGTTCTCCTGCCCCCACCCCTGCCGCATCAGCGTCAACAGCGCATCCGACTGGTCCACATCGGCCTGCTGCCCACGCCGCCGTCGGCCGCGCGCGTAGCCGCCATAAAGGATGAGATGGCTGACGCGCTCGGGATGGCGCACCGCGTAGACGATGGAGACAGCGCAGCCCTGCGAGATGCCGAGCAGCGGAAAGCGGGTCAAGCCATTGGCCGCCACGACGCTCTCGAGGTCGCGCACGAACGCGTCAAGCGAGATGTCCGTCACGTCCCAATCGGAGAGCCCGTTGCCCCGCGCGTCGTAGCGGATCAGCCGGTGCCTTGCAGCGAAAGCGTGGAGCAGGTGGCTCCAGATCGGGCTCTCCCAGTCGTATTCCAGGTGGTTGAGCCAGTTCGCGGCCTTCAACAGCGGCGGTCCCGAGCCGACCGTGGCGTAGGCGATGCGCGCGCCGTCGGACGCGGTACAGAAATGGATCTCCTGGTACTGCCTCGCAGCGGCCGCATCCAGGTGAGGCGCCGGGCCTGGCGGTTGTGCCGGGTCGCCGTCTTCAACCTCGCCGACAAAGCGGATGCCCCTGCGGGCGATGGTCTTGATCAGGCGTTGCTCGGCACCGCTGTCGCCGATGGCGCGGCGCACCGCATTGATGCGGCTGGTGAGCGTCGATTCGGAAACGATCCGCCCGCCCCACACCCCCTCCAGCAGGTCGTCCTTGCTGACCACGCGCTGACGGTTGCGGATCAAAAAAACAAGCAGGTCAAAGACTTGCGGCTCGACATCGATCAGCTCGGAGCCGCGTCTCAACTCGCGCCGATCGGTATCGATCGAAAAGGCCGAAAATCGAAACTGCACGAGGAGACTCCAACCAGGCCGGCCAGTGCGCCGCCCTCCGTCATCGGATTGTCAGGACTATCACAAGGTCAAGTCACGCGTCTGTCAAAGCCTTCCGGTGATTGCCGGCCGCTCCCTGGCGACGGCCGCGGGCGACTCGTGCTACGCGCGCAGATCACCGGGCGGGGTGGGGGGCGGTCATGCGACTACGGACAATGCACGTCGGCGCGATGGGGCTGCTGCTGTCCGTCCTGCCCGCGGCAGCGCAATCGTCCGACGCGATTCTGCAGCGTCTCGAAAGGCTCGAAAAAGAAAACTCCGAATTGCGCGAGCGCGTGCGCCGGCTGGAGAAGCCCCAGGTCGAGACAGGTTCCTTGAAGCCGACCTCGGCCGCTGTCGTCGTGCCGAAGGACCCGGCCCCAATCGTCAGCCGGTCCCTTCAGCCAACCGCCAGCAGGATGGACGCGCCGGGCTCCTCCGACCCGGCGGCGGAGCGCCGGGACCGGTGGTCGGGCTTCTATCTGGGCGTCCATGGCGGGTACGGCTCGAGCAAGAACGACTTCGCCACCGTCGTGCCGTTCGATCCCACGCTCACGATCGGCGGCATCGACGCGGACGGCGGCGTGTTCGGTGGCCATGCCGGCTACAACTGGCAGAGGGGCGCCATTGTGGCCGGCCTGGAGATCGACATCAGCGCGAGCAACATGCGCGGCCATTCCAATACGCTCACCGAGGACCTCGGGGGCGGGGTGTTGTCGACGGTTCGTTTCAGCGACGATATCCAGTATCTGGGATCCGCCCGCGCGCGCCTCGGGCTCGCGATGGGATCGGCCGCCGGACCGAGCCTCATGCTCTACGCCACGGGCGGCCTCGCCTGGGAGCGGGTCGACCGCACCGAGACGTTCGCCATCACGGATGGTTTCGTCACCGACTTCGCGCGCATGCGAACGCCCCACGACTATTTCGGCTTTGTGATCGGCGCCGGCGCGGAAGCGATGCTGGGCAGCGGCGACTGGATCGCCCGGCTCGAATACCTGCACTATGACTTCGGCTCGGTGGAGCAAACCATCGCGCAGGACGTCGTCTTTTTTGGCCCTCCGGGCACCTTTGCCGACCGCGAGGGCCGCCAGACCATCGACGTGGTCCGCGGCGGCGTGTCCTACAAGTTCTGAAGCGGGCCGGCAGGCGCGCAACCTCGTTTAGTATGAGAGCTCGCAACACCGGCCAGCCCTTGTCGAGGTTGGTTCGGCCTCCACAGGCGGATCATCGTTCCGCCCATGCATTCAACCCGTGCTCGAGCGTCTGGGTCGGCCGACCTCGGAAATCAGGTGCGCATTGTACAAGTTCAAATAGGTGCTCCGCTGGTCCTGTGATGCGCTCTTCGCGGCGTAGGCCACAAAGGGCTTCAGGGCGGAAATGCCGACATACTCCAACACACCCTTCTTCAAAGGGAGAAGCGTGTCCTCGATCGGCGCGTAGGCATGCACGCCTTCCGATCGATAGCGCTCCGCGGGACTACCGGTGGTGACCGTCAGCAAACCCCGTTTTCCGAGAAAGCGACCCGTCTCGAAGCGGGCATTGCGGTCGTAGGCAAATCCCGCCGAAAGCACGCGATCGATCCATCCCTTCAGGATCGCAGGCGGGCCAAACCACCACATCGGGAAGTTGAGGAGGATGACGTCGGATCGCGATAGCTTGTCCTGCTCCGCCAAAATCTCGTCGCTGAACGTGCGACCTTCCCAGGCTTTTCTCTGCTCGGCCTGATAGTCGAATGGCTCGTCAAGCGGATGCTTGAAATCGTGCCGGTCTCCGGCGGCCGAAAAACGAGATGCGTACAGGTCTGAAACGGCGACGTCGTAGCCGAGCCCGGCCAGAGTCTCGACGGCGGTATCCTTCAGCGCGGCGGAGAAGCTGGTGCTCGCAGGATGAGCGAACACGATGAGGGCGTTCATTATCAAACCTTCCGGCAGCGGTGGTCGGTTGCGTCGAGCGGCTTCATCAGGGAGCTGAGTGTAAGTCGCTCCCCGCCTGATGCTCGGCGGCAGACTGCGCGTTCTGGAGTGAGAAAGGAAAGCGTGGTCGTGGAAGCGTAGCGCGCGAGCGCGAACCGCCGCAAGCGAGATACGAGTTCGATACCGGAAGCTGAGTCGATACTACAATTAGGAATTTGGCACGCCGCCCGCGGTAGCTACGATCAAATGCGGCGAGGTGCCGAAGAGGCAGATGAGACCCGGGAGGGAGCCCGGTCGCCACGCCGGCTGCTGGCATGTCAACCGAAGGGCTGCTCTTGATGAACGATTCCGTCACACCCAATGGTCGCTCCGCAGGAGCGCCGGCCGTGCTGCGAGGTTTTGCGCTGGCGAGTCTTGCCGCCGCTTTGGTCATTGGTGCGCCGCGCGCAGCGGAAGCACAGGAGCGGATCACGGTAACGGCCTACACCGGTCCCTGGGAGATCGCGCAGCGCGCGTGCTTCATGGAACCGTTCACCAAGGCCACCGGCATCGAGGTGGTGGTGGAGACGGGGACGGCGTCCGTAACCTTCACCAAGCTCCGCCAACAGAAGGGAAGCCCGGCGATCGATGTCGCCTGGGTGGATGCGGGCTACTCCGAAATGGCCTGGGACGAAGGCCTCACCGATCCGATCGAGCCCACGGCCACACCCAATCTAGCGGGCCTCGACACCGCCGCTGTCTATCGCGCGAAGGATGGCAAGATCTATGCGGTCGGCACCGGTTTCTTTTCCTATGCGCTCGTCTTCGATCCAAAGATCGTGAAGCCGGCGCCCAATTCGTGGTTCGATCTGTGGAAGCCGGAATATGCCAACCGGGTCTATGCACCCGCTCCCGCGCAGGCGATGTTTGCACCGCTGTTGATGCACCTGAACAAATTCCTCGGCGGCGACAACAGCAATTTCAATCCGGTCATCCAGAAATTCAAAGAGCTGAAGCCGTCCTCCTACTATGAATCGTCGGGTGTCGTTCAGGCCTCGATCCAGAGCGGCGAGGCGATCTTCGGCATCTACTATCCGAACACGGCTTGGCAGTTAGCCGACCAGGGCGTTTCGATCGCGACGGCGACGCCCAAGGAAGGTTTGCCGGCCAGCGACATCCGCTTGCATCTCGTGAAGGGGTCCAAGAACAAGGCAGCAGCCGAGAAGTTCATCAATTTTGCGCTGCAGCCCGAGGCGCTCAATTGCCTTGCGGAGAAGATCTTCGTTGGCCCACCGCTCAAGTCGCCGACCCTCTCGGAGAAGGCCAAGCAGCGGATGCCCTGGGGGGCGAGCGGCAGCCTCAAGGATCTTTCCATCCCGGATTGGCGCGAGGTGAACGCGAAGCGCCAGGACGTGGTCAATCTGTGGAACCGGCAGGTTCTCGGCCGGTGAGCAGAGGGCCGCGCGAGGCAAGGGCGGTCTAGAGCACCGCTCTCGCCTGGGGTCGCGTCCGGCGACCATCAGGGTGCGAACCAAGCGCACATGTGTCGCAGCCTCGCGGCTGCGGCCCGCCCTCATAAAGGGTGTGCTGGTCACCTGCGGCGCGATCGGCCGCTAACGCGTCCAACATGAGGGATTCCATCCGTGCCGTGGCGAAGCAAACATGTGACGAGGGCATGCATTGCTGCGGCCATTGTCGCGAGCGCCTCGACGGTTGCAGCGGCTGATCGGCTCACCGTCACGGCCATGACGGGGCCTTGGGAGGTTGCGCAAAAAAGCTGCGTCATTGAGCCGTTCAGCAAGGCGCAGAACATCTCGATCGCGGTCGAGGCCGGCGTTTCCTCCGTGACCTTCGCCAAGCTCCGGCAGCAGCGCGGGAACCCGGCGATCGACGTGGCGTGGATGAACGGGGGCAACTCGGAGCAGGCGTGGGACGAAGGCCTCCTGGACCGCATCGACCCAGCGGCCGTTCCGAACCTGACCAACATCGCCGACCCTGCCGTCTATCGCATGGCGAACGGCGACATCTATGCGGTCGGCACGGGCTATTTCTCCTATGCGCTCGTCTACAACCCGAAACTCGTCGCGGAAGCGCCCAAGTCGTGGTTCGATCTTTGGAATCCCAAGTACGCAAATCGCGTCTACGCGCCATCGCCCGCTCAGGCGTTGCACGCTCCTCTTCTGATGCACTTGAACAAACACCTCGGCGGCAGCGGAGAGGATTTCGATCCGATCTTGCGCAAGTTCAAGGAGCTCAATGTCTCATCGTATTATGAGTCGACCGGCGTCATTCAGGCTTCCATCCAGAGCGGGGAAGTGGTGATGGGGGTCTACTACCCCAACTCGGCCTGGGAGCTCTTCGACCAAGGGCTTCCGATCGCCGTGGCGTTCCCCAAGGAAGGCGTCCCAGCCGCGGACGGCCGTCTTCATATCGTGAAGGGCACCAAGAACAAGGCGATTGCCGAGAAGTTCATCGACTTCGCGATGCGGGCAGAATCTCTCAACTGCATGGCCGAAAAACTGTTCGTGGGCCCGCCGCTCAAATCGCCGACGCTTTCGCAAAAGGCCACGTCGCGCATGCCCTGGGGCGCGGGCGGGATCGGCGATCTGGTGTTGCCCGACTGGCGCTCCGTGAATGCCAAGCGGCAGGAGCTCACCAATCTTTGGAACCGTCGCGTCCTCGGCCGATGAACCTCAGGAGATAGTGTGTTGACGCGGGTCGACGTTCCGCCCTCTGGCCATATCATTGAAATCGACGCTGTCACCAAATCGTATGACACCGTCCACGCGCTGCAGGACGTTTCGCTGTTCGTGAAGCCGGGAGAGTTCCTGTCGCTTCTCGGCCCCAGCGGCTGCGGAAAGACGACGCTGCTGCGGGTGATCGCGGGGTTCATCACTCCGACGCTCGGCGATGTCCGGATCGACGGCCGGTCGATGAGGAATATCCCACCCTATCGGCGGCCGGTAAACACGGTGTTTCAGAGCTACGCTCTGTTTCCGCACATGACCGTGGCGGCGAACGTTGCGTTTGGACCACGCCGGCGCGGTGAGGGCAAAGCCAAGATCGAAGCCGATGTCAAAGACGCCTTGGCCATGGTCGGCATGGAGGGCTACGGCGGCCGCTATCCCCGCGCTCTCTCCGGCGGGCAGCAGCAACGCATTGCCTTGGCGCGGGCGATCATCAACAAGCCGCGCGTCTTACTCCTTGACGAGCCGCTCGGAGCGCTCGACCTCAAGCTGCGAAAGCGCATGCAATTCGAGCTGAAGCGCCTTCACAATCAGCTCGGCATTACGTTCATCTACGTGACGCACGATCAAGAGGAAGCGCTGGCGATGTCGGACCGCATCGCTGTCATGCGGCAGGGTCGTATCGCCCAGCTCGGCTCGGGCGAGGACATCTATCGCAGACCCAACTCGGCCTACGTCGCGGACTTCATTGGCGAGGCCAATCTCATCAAGTGCGTCGTCGGCACGAACGGCGAGGTGTCGCTGGTGCCCGGCGGTCCGGCGCTTCCCTTCCCGCATGCGCGGCAGTCGTCGCCGACCATGATGGTCCGACCGGAGGACATCAGGATCGGTGCCCCTCCGCGCGGGGACGCGGCGCTCATCGAGGCGCGCGTGGTTCTCCAGCAAATGACCTTCCTCGGCCATTGGTGGCGGCTGGTCGGCTCGCTGCAGGACGGCAAGGAGATCGCAATTCACGCCAACGAGCTGCATGACGCTGCGGGGCTCTCGCCCGGCGCGACGTTGAGCGCGTGGTGGCCCGCTCACTCCGCTCGGATGCTCGACGAATGACCGCGAAGACCATGCCGCAAAGCGTCGGCGGGATGAGCTTGAGCACCGCGCAGTCGTTCCTGCTGCTGGGCGGCGCGGCGCTCTTCATGGTGCTGTTCTTCATCGGGCCGCTCCTTCTCATCCTGCACGCGAGCGTCGATCCACCGTCGGGCGGCACGGCCGCGAACTACGTCAAGATCGCGACCGACGGATACTATTGGGGCGTGCTACTTCACACCTTCCATCTCTCCTTGTGGGTGACGTTGATCACCTTTGTTCTCGGCTATACGCTCGCCTACTACCTCACCTTTCGTGTCCAGAGCACGCTGCTGCGGCGGCTGATCTACATCGCCATCGTCCTTCCCCTGTTCACCAGCAACATCGTGCGGTCGTTCGGGTGGATCGTGATGCTCGGCCGGCGCGGGATGGTGAACGAGGGCCTCATGTCGCTCGGGCTGACGGAGCAGCCGCTGCAATTGCTCTACTCCACCTCGAGCATCGTCGTGAGCCTGGCGTACGTGCTGCTGCCGTTCATGATCCTGACGATCACCAGCGTCCTCCAGAACATCAACAAGTCCCTCATCGAGGCGTCGCAGGACCTGGGCGCCAGCCCCCTCGTAACGTTCCTGAAGGTGACCTTCCCGCTCAGCCTGCCAGGCGTCATCGCGGGGTCGCTGATCGTCTTCACGCTCAGCGTCAGCGCCTATGTCACGCCCAGCATCATGAGCGGCGGGCGGCAGATGGTGATGCCGATGCTCATCTACGACTACTATATGGTGCAGCTCGATTTCAGCATGGGTGCGACGCTGGCCATCCTGCTCCTTGTCGCGACGCTGACGCTGATCGGCGCCTACCTGCTTTTGCTGAAGCAGCCCGCATCCGCTGCAGCCTGAGGCAAGACCGCAATGGAAAGAAATCGCCGGAGCATCGGGTCGGGCCTGCTGGCGGGCTTGAGCTGGTTCACAGTCGGGTACCTGCTGCTGCCACTGATCGTCGTCATCGGCGTCTCGGTGACCGATACCAACTTCATGCACTTTCCCCCGAAGGGCTTCACGCTGAGATGGTATGAAGTCGTCCTCAATAGCCCGATCTACGTCGACGCGTTCTGGCTGAGCGTCAAGATCGCCGCTATCGCGACGGCGATTGCGCTGCTGCTGGGTGTGCCTGCCAGTCTCATCCTGGCGCGCAAGCGTTTCCCCGGCTCGCAGGCGATCAGCGCGATTTTCCTTTCGCCGCTCATTCTCCCTACCGTTGTTCTCGGCGTCGCCATCCTGCAGTTTGCGTCGGCTATCGGGATCGCCCGATCCTTTCTTGCGCTCCTTATCGGCCACATCGTTCTTGTCATCCCGTACGTCATGCGCGCCACCCTGGTGTCGCTGTCGGGGTTCGAGCTGGCGACGGAGGAGGCAGCGCAAGACCTCGGTGCGACGAGCATGCAGACGCTGCTCCTGGTGACGCTGCCGCAGATCAAGCCGGGCGTCATCGCCGGCGGCCTGCTCGGGTTCATCATGTCGTGGATCAATGTCGAGGTCAGCATCTTCAATTCGACCTCGAGTCTGATCACGCTGCCTGTGCGGATCTTCAATCAGGTCCAGGCGTCCGTCGACCCCTCGATGGCGGCGGTGTCCGCGGTGACCATCTACCTCGCGGTCTTGCTCGTCGTTCTGCTCGATATTTTCATCGGCATCGAGAAGGCCGGCATGAAATGATCCGGTCGAGCGGCCGGACGTCACATTCGAAATGATTTGAGAAAAGGCTGGTCCGTGATGGCAAAGCAATCAGATTACGTGTGGATGGACGGGGAGCTTGTCGCGTGGAAGGACGCCAAGATCCATGTTGCGACAGACCTGGTGCTGCGAGGCGCGAACGTCTTCGAGGGGATGCGGGCCTACTGGAGCGAGACGGAAAAGCAGCTCTACATCTTCAAGAACGAGGAGCACCTGAAGCGCCTCCGGCAGTCCGCCAAGATCATGCGCATGACCATTCCCTACACGGATGCGCAGTTGACCGATGCGTTCGTGCAATTGATCCGCAAGAACAAGTTTCGCGAGGGCGTCCATTTTCGCCCGGTGGTGTACTTCGATCAGGGAGAGCCGAATTACTACAAGCCGGAGGAGATTCGTACCGGCGTCTTCGTGCTGGCGTTCGCGCGCCCGCATGCGAAAACGATCTTCACCGGGGTCAACAGCTGCACCAGCACGTGGCGACGCAACTCCGACCTGGCCGCGCCGTCCCGCATCAAGGCGGGCGCCAACTATCACAACTCGAGACTGGCGCACGTCGAAGCCCGCATCAACGGCTTCAACTCGCCGATCATGCTGAACGAGCGCGGGAAGGTGTCGGAAGGGCCGGCGTCCTGCTTCATGATCGTCCGCGACGGCACGGTGATAACCCCGCCGGTCTACAGCGACATTCTCGAGAGCATCACGCGCGACACGCTCATTCACCTGTTCCGCGACGAGCTCGGAGTAAACGTTGTCGAGCGCGAGGTCGACAGGAGCGAGCTTTACATATCCGATGAGGCATTCTTTTGCGGCAGCGGTGCGGAAGTCACTCCGATGGTGACCATCGATCACTATCCGGTCGGAAACGGCGAAGTCGGCCCGATCACGAAGCGGATCCAATCCCTCTACTTCGATGTGACGAGCGGCAAGGTTCCGCAGTACCGGAAATGGCTGCTGCCGGTCTATGACGGCCGATGAGCGCCGGGCAATCGCAGGCATTCGCACAACGGAGAACAACGTGGCGAAGACGATATTTCTGACGGGCGCGGCAGGGCGCATCGGCGCCGCGCTGCGGCCTGGCCTGCTGGCGCGCTATGGCCGCGTGAAGCTTGCCGATCAGAAACCGCTCGAGGGCTTGGCCTCCGGCGAGGAGGCCGTTCAGCTCGATGTCGCCGATCTCGGCGCGGTGGAAGCGGCCATGGCGGGCAGCGATGCCATCGTTCATCTCGCGGCGGCGGTTTCGCCAGCCGGATGGGATGTCATGTTCGAGCCGAATTTCATCGGAACCTACAATGTGTTCGAGGCCGCGCGGCGGGTCGGCGTGCGGCGGGTGGTGTATGCCAGCTCGATTCACGCTCACGGCTTTCATCGGCGCGCCAACAAGATCGGATCGGACACGCCGCCGCGCCCCGATTCGATCTATGGCGTCTCGAAGGTCTTCGGCGAGGCGATGGGGCGGCTCTATGCGGACAAGCACGGTCTCGAGGTGGTGTGCTTGCGGATCGCATCCTTCCAGCCGAAGCCGTCGACACCGCGCCATCTGGCAACGTGGCTCAGCCCCCGGGACTGCCTGCAACTGGTTTGCCGCTCCATCGAGGCGACGGGCGTTCATTTCGAGGCGCTTTACGGCGTTTCGCGCAACACCCGGCAGATCTACTACAATCCGGAATGGCAGAGGATCGGCTACCATCCCGAGGATGACGCGGAAGCATACGCGGAAGAGATCCTTACCAAGCAGCCGATCGAGAGCGAGCCGGAGCTGGAGCGGGCCTTTCACGGGGCCATGTATGTGTCCAAGGAGTTTACCGGGCGCACCGATAGGATCACCTGACGCTTTCCTTGGCGGCGGTGCCTCGCCGTTCAGCACCACAGGCTAAAGGCTTCCGCACCTAAAGCCGTTTTACAGGAAATGCTGAAGCGCGTTAGCTCCGACGCGGCGATCACAAGGTGGAAGGGCCACTTCCCGAATGAACTTTCAATTGTCGAGTGAGCAAGCGCTTTTCAAGGAAAGTGTCCTCAAATTCGGCCGCCGGCACCTTCAAGAGGGCGCAGTCCAGCGCGCGCATTCCGACCAGTATCCGTTCGACGTCGCACGGCTGATGGCGGCGCACGGCTTGATGGGCCTCACCGTGCCCGCGGACGCTGGCGGCATTGGCGGCTCGCTGATGGATGCGGTGCTGGCCATCGAGGCCGTCGCTTCGGTGTGCCCGCGCAGCGCGGATGTCATACAAGCCGGGAATTTCGGTGCCATTCGTGTTCTCGCCGAGTACGGCACCGCCGATCACAAAGAGCGCTTTCTCAAGCGGCTCCTCGCGGGAGAGGCCGTGATCTGCGTCGGAATGACCGAGCCCGAAGCGGGATCGGCCGTCACCGAGCTCATCACGAGCGCAACCGCCGAGAAGGGCGGTTTTCGCTTGAACGGCTCGAAGGTCTTTACAACACATGGCCCCTTCGCCGACGTCATCCTGGCTTATGTCCGGTTCGGGCCGGGACTCGACGGCATCGGCTCGGTGCTGGTCGAGCGCGGGATGCCCGGTTTCATCGTCGGCAAACGATCCCGATTCATGTCGGGCGAGGAGTGGGCCACGCTGACGTTCGAGAACGTCTTCATCCCCTCGGAAAATGTCCTGCTCGGGCACGGCGGCTTCAAGAAACAGATCGAGGGTTTCAACGTCGAGCGGATCGGCAATACGGCGCGCTCGCTCGCGCTTGGTCGCTACGCCTACGAAGAGGCTCGGCGCTGGGCGATGACCCGCCGGCAATTCGGTCGGCTGTTGTGCGAATTCCAGGGCGTGCAATGGAAGTTCGCAGACATGCGCATGAAGCTGGATGCGGCGCAGCTCCTGCTCTATCGCGCCGCCTCCAACGCCTCCAACGGCATCCCTCGCTGGGACGAGACCGCGATCGCCAAAGCCTACTGCAATGTCGTCGGCCACGAGGTCGCCGGAGAGGCGATCCAGATCATGGGCGGGCTCGGGTTCAGCCAGGAGAGCCTGGTTGAATACTGCTATCGCCGTACCAAAGGCTGGATGATCGCCGGCGGCTCCGTGGAAATCCTGCGCAACCGGGTGGCCGAGGCCGTGTTCGAGCGACCATTCCCGCAGCGCGCGTCGACGGCCAATGGTGCGGACCAGTGACGGCCGACGTGGCGGAGCGCGTGGACAACTCATCGCTCCTGTCGAGGGCTCTGCTCAGCCCCCGATCGGTCGCCATTGTTGGTGCGTCCGCCGATCCCAGCAAGACGAGCTCGCGGCCGCAGCGCTACCTGCGCAAGCACGGGTTCGAGGGGACTATCCACCTCGTCAATCCGGGGCGCAGCGAGATTCTCGGAGAAAAGGTCTACCCGGATATCCGGTCGATCGGAGCACCGGTAGACCAGGCGTTCATCATGGTGCAGGCCGACCTTGTGCCGGGCGTTGTCGAGCAATGTGGTGCCGCAGGCATCCCGTGTGCGACGATCCTTTCGGATGGTTTTTCCGAATCCGGCGCGACGGGCCGCGACAAGCAGCGCCAGCTCGTGGACCGCGCTCGCGCCGCCGGCGTGCGGTTGCTCGGTCCCAACAGCATCGGCATCATCAATGCCCAGGACAGGATTGCCCTGTCGGTCAGCGCGACGCTCACTGGCGAGACGTTGTTGCCCGGCAGGTTGAGCGTGATCTCGCAGAGCGGCAGCGCGATCGGCATGCTGTTGTCGCGAGCGCAGTCGCGCGGCATCGGCTTCTCGGTTCTGGTGTCGGTCGGCAATGAAAGCGACATCGGCGTCGGCGAGATCGGTGAGATGGTCGTCGATCGCGAAGATACCGATGCCGTTCTGCTCTTTCTCGAGACCGTTCGCGATGGGGCAGCCTTCGCTCGGATGGCACGCCACGCCTATGCGCGGGGCAAGCCCGTCGTCGCGTTCGTGCTCGGCAAGTCGGCCGTGGGCCAGGAGATTTCGGCGCTGCATACGGGCGCCTTGGCGACCGACTATGCGTCGATAGATGCGTTCCTGCGCGATCACGGGGTGCTGCGCATCGAGATGCTGGAGACGCTGTTCGAGATTCCCGACCTTGTGAAAGGCCGCACGCCGCCGACGGGCCGGGCGGTCTCTATCGTGACGACGACCGGAGGCGGGGGAGCCATGGTCGCCGATCGCTTGGCGGGTGCCGGCGTGAATGTGGTGCCGCCGGCGGACAGTGTCATTGCGCGTCTCGCCAAACGTGGCATCGCGATCAAGAAGGCGCCCCTTGTCGACCTGACGCTGGCCGGTGTCCGGCAGGACGTGTACGGTTCCGTGCTGGGCGAGCTCGTCGAGGCCGGCGAGGCCGACCTCGTCGTTGCCGTGGTCGGAGCGTCGGCCCAATTTCACCCCGAGCATGCCGTCGCGCCCGTCTTGCGGCACCGTAGCTCTCGCGTGCCTGTGGCCGCGTTCCTGACGCCCGAGGCTCCGCAAAGCCTGCACCATCTCGCCGGCGGCGGCATCGCGGCATTCCGCACACCGGAAACCTGCGCGGACGCCGTCCTGGCGTTCTTCAACTGGCGGCCTCCGAGGCCGGAGGCGGACGCAGCCCTGGCGGCAGAGATCCAGGCCAGGATCGGCCCGCTTTCTCTGACGGGCGCTCTCAACGAAGTCGAGTCGCGCGACTTGCTCGGCAAGCTCGGAGTGACATCGGTTGCCAGCCGTGTGGTGGTGAACCTCGACGAGCTCGAGGAACTCGATGACGGTGTCACGTTTCCGGTCGCGCTGAAAATCCTGTCTCGCGACGTGCCCCACAAGACGGACGCTGGTGGCGTAGCGCTGAACATCTCAAATGCGCTCGAGCTGCGAAAGGCAAGCCGCGAGATGCTCGCCAGGGTTCGCGCGGCCTGCCCCTCGGCGCGCATCGAAGGTTTGCTCGTTCAGCCGATGGTCAGGGGGGTTGGCGAAGCGCTCGTCGGTTTCCGGCGCTCGGCCAGTCTCGGGCCGATCGTCACTGTCGCCGCCGGAGGCGTGCTGACGGAAATCCACCGTGACTTCGCGTGCGCGACAGCGCCCGTGGACCTTACCGGCGCACGGGAGATGATCGAGCGGGTGCGCTCTTTCGAGTTGATCCGGGGCTACCGTCGCCAGAAGCGAGGCGACTGCGAGGCGCTGGCGCATGTCGTGCGCGCCATGTCGCTTCTGGCTCTTGTGCCTTCCGTAACCGAGGCGGAGATCAATCCGGTGATGGTTATGGAAGAGGGCAGGGGCGTCGTGGCGGTCGATGGCTTGGTCGTTGCATACCCAGCCCAATCCTCGAGCGGTGGGTCGGAGACAGATGGATAACTCGAAGAAGCGCACCGGCGGGCAGCTCCTGGTCGACAACCTGCTCGTGCACGGCGTCGACACGGTGTTCTGCGTTCCCGGAGAAAGCTATCTCGCCGCCCTCGACGCACTGCGGGACGTTCAGGACCGGATCAAGGTCGTCGTGTGTCGCCACGAGGCCGCGGCCGGCAACATGGCCGAGGCGTACGGCAAGCTGACGGGGCGGCCCGGGGTCTGTTTCGTGACGCGCGGGCCGGGGGCGACGCACGCGTCCATCGCCAGCCATATCGCGCTTCAAGACTCGACTCCGATGATCATGTTCATCGGCCAGGTCGAGCGGGAAACCCTGGAGCGCGAGGCGTTCCAGGAGGTGGACTTTCGCACCATGTTCCGCCCGTTGGCGAAATGGGTGACGCAGATCGACGATCCGCGACGCATTGCGGAATTTGTCGGGCGCGCTTTCAGCACCGCGGTGAACGGGCGACCGGGACCGGTGGTTGTGGCACTGCCCGAGGACGTCCTGGCGGAAGACTGCGAGCCGGTCGAGTTCCTTTCATACCGCCGGGCGGCCGCGGCGCCGTCCGGCCCCGATCTCCACCGGCTGGTGGACTTGATCGCGGGTTCCGAGCGCCCGCTCATGATCCTGGGGGGAAGCGGCTGGACCGGGCAGGCGCGGGCCGACATCGCGGCCTTTGCCGAGGCATTCTCTCTTCCGACGCTGGTGACGTTCCGCCGCCAGGATCTGTTCGACAACCGGCATCGTCTCTATGGCGGCGTGCTGGGGCTCGGCATGACGCCGGCCATCACCCGCCGCGTCCAGAGCAGCGACCTGCTGATCGTGGTCGGGGATCGGCTGTCCGAGGCCGCAACGCAGAGCTACGCGCTCATCAATGTGCCGCTCCCGCATCAAAGAATGATCCATATCCATCCCGGATCGGACGAGCTTGGGCGCGTCTACCAGGCCACGTTGCCGATCAACGCAAGCATGCCCGAGTTCGCCGCTGCTGCGGCGCGCCTGGCGCCGCCCGCGCGTACGGACCGGTCGGGCTGGAGCGGCGACGTCAGAGCCGAGTATCTCGAGACGATCGTACCGCCGAAGCGAGACCAGCCGCTCGACCTCGCCAAGGTGGTCGCCTGGCTGAATACGCAGTTGCCGCACGAGGCCATCCTCACCAACGGGGCCGGCGCCTACGCGGCCTACATCCATCGCTACTATCAGTACAAGGCCTTCCCGACGCAGCTCGCGCCGGCGTGCGGCGCGATGGGCTATGGCCTGCCGGCGGCGATCGCCGCAAAACTCGTTCATCCGGATCGCGCGGTCATCTGCTTTGCCGGTGACGGCTGCTTTCTGATGAGTAGCCAAGACCTCGCGACCGCCGTGCGCTATCGGCTGCCGATCGTCATTCTCATCATCAACAACGAGAGCTACGGCTCGATACGGATGCACCAGGAGCGCCGGTTTCCGGGGCGTTTTTTCGCCACTGACCTGAACAATCCCGATTTCGTCGCCTATGCGCGATCGTTCGGCGCCAACGCCGAGCGCGTCGAGACGACAGAAGGGTTCGCACCGGCGCTGCGGCGCGCGTTGTCGGCCGACCTGCCAACGGTGATCGAGCTCAGGCTCGACATCGACACGATGCTGGCCCAGAGCCCACGCCGCCAGTAGAGCCAACGAGGAGCGCCGAACTCCGGCTGAAGATGATCGATCAGTCCTCGCCCGCGAAATCGCCGACCATCGTTGTCGGCGGGGGTTTTATCGGCCTGTGCTGCGCTCTCCAGCTGAGACTGATGGGCGAGAAAGTCCTGCTCATCGATATCGGCGAGCCGGAACGCGCTGCGTCTTATGGAAACTCAGGTCAGTTCGCGGTGGGCGAGGTCGTGCCACTTGCCGTTCCGGGCGTCCTGCTCAAGACGCCAAAGTGGCTTCTGGATCCGCTTGGTCCCTTGACCATTCGCTGGCGGGATCTGCCGTCTCTTGCCCCGTGGCTCGCCGGGTTCGTGGCGGCTTCACGGTGGTCGCGCGTGGAGGCGATCTCGCGCGCGATGGCCGACATGTGCAACCACATGCATGCAGATTACGCGCCGCTGCTCGAGCTCGCCGGCGCCCGCCCGATCATCAGGGACATCGACTGCATCAAGCTCTATGTGGACCGTGCCCAATGGGAGGCGGAAAGCAGGACGTGGGCGCTGCGCGAGCGTGCCGGATTGCAGTATGAGCTGCTGGACGGCCGTGCCCTCAAGAGCTTGGACCCCGAGATCAGCGACTACGCCTCGTTCGGGGTCATGCTCAAGGGGCGCACTTATATTTCGAGCCCGCTGCGCATGACGCGCGCGCTCCTGGCGGCCTTGCGGGATGGTGGCGCCGATGTCGTCACCGGCGAGGTCGTCGACTTTGCCATCGAGGGCCGGCGCATTCGTGGTGTTCGCCTCAAGGATGGACGGCAAGTCCCCGGAAGCGGGGTCGTCATTGCGGCCGGCATCGGATCGAAAGACCTGTGCGGTCGCTTGGGCGATCACGTGCCGCTGGCGAGCGAGCGCGGGTACCATCTGATGCTTCCAAAACCGAATGTGCAGGTGAACCGCTCCTATACGCTCGGCTGGGCCGGCATGGGCATCACGCCCATGGAGGAGGGCCTGCGACTGGCGGGAACCGTGGAACTTGCCCGTCCGGACGCGCCGCCGAATTTCGCGCGCGCTGACCGGCTGCTGATGCATGCGGAGCGCCTCTTTCCCGGCGTGAATAGCGCCGGCGCGAAGCGCTGGATGGGGCACCGCCCGTCCTTTCCCGATTCTCTGCCGGTGATCGACCGCGCCCGAAACCTCGACAACGTCATCTATGCCTTCGGACACGGCCATATGGGTGTCGGCTGGGCGGCTACGACCGGAAGAATCGTGGCGGCCTTGCACGCGGCGCGGCCGCCCCACATCGACATCGCGCCGTTCCAATTGAAGCGCTTTCTGTAAGCTGAGGGAGGCCACGCGGTCCATGGGCACGGCGACACGTGTCTCGCAGGAGCACCTCATTGACCTTGTCGCTGCCGCGCTCGGGGCACAGGGCATGGAGCAGGGCAACGCGCGGGCGGTTGCGACGGTCGTCGTGGCCGCCGAGCGGGACGGCAGTGTTACGCACGGGCTATTCCGGATTTCCGGCTATGTTGCGACGTTGCGGAGCGGACACGTCGACGGCCGTGCGCGGCCGCGGGTGATCGACGCCGCGCCCGGTCTGGTGCGTGTCGATGCACAGAACGGCTTCGCCCAACCCGCCATCGCCGCGGGGCGCGGATTGCTGACGACCAAAGCCCGCGCAAACGGTATCGCGACGATGGCGATCTTCAACTCCCATCATTTCGCGGCGCTCTGGCCGGACGTGGAGCCATTCGCCGAGGACGGCCTGATTGCGCTGACGTTCGCCAATTCGCGCATGCGCATCGCGCCGTGGGATGCCACGCGGCGCTTGATCGGTACCAACCCCATGGCGTTTGCCTGCCCCCGGGCCGACGGTCCGCCGCTGGTGTGGGACCAGGCCTCGAGCGTCGTGGCACAAGGCCAGGTGCTACTCGCCGCCAAGGAAGGGCGAGCCCTGACGGAGGGGATGCTGCTGGACGTCCAGGGACAGCCCACCACCGATCCCGGTGAACTGCAAAAGGGCGGGGCGCTCCGCGCCTACGGCGGGCACAAGGGCAGTGCCATCGCCGTCATGGTCGAAATCCTGGCGGGCGCTCTGACTGGCGCCCGCTTCGGGTTCGAGGACACCCTGTCCGAGGCGCGCGGGTCTGCGACGCAGAACGTCGGACAGCTCATCCTCGCGATCGATCCTTCGCGGTTCGGGGAGCATTCCCTCGCTGCGCGCACAGGCGAGCTTCTCGCGCATCTTCACGATGGCGGGGTGTCCCGTTTTCCGGGGGATCAGCGCCATGCCACGCGGGCGGCCAATCGGGACGGCATTCCGGTGGAGGAGGCGATGTTGCAAGAGCTGAGAAGTCTCGCCGGGGGCGGCGCTGCGTAGGACGGCTCGGCAGCGCGCGGCAGACCGACTATGGGCCGCGCGAACGGACGAGGGCGTCGGGAAGGGTAACGGCCGCGCCACCCAGATGCAGACGCCAGAGGATTTCCGCGGCAACCGCGAGATCGGCAACGCCCGTCCCCATACCCTTGTAAAGCGTCAGGTCGGCGCCGGCTGGCCGGCCGGAGCCATGTGCCACGATGTCCGCGAGCGAGACGACGTCGTCCCAGCTTCCGCGCGCCCCATAGTAGGCACGGAATTCATCCGACAGGGTGCGCACCGATGCGACGGCATCCGCACAAACGATCGTGCAACGGGGGAAAATGTCCTGGCTCACCTCCGAGCGCCCGGCAACGGTCACGCCGATCGAGTTGAGGTGCCCTCCGCGGCTCAGCATATCCGCGTTGATGATCGGCGCCGAAACGCGTGCCGCCAGCGTGACGATCGACGCGCCGTGAACCGCGTCAGCTGCCGAGGACGCCGCGATCGCCTCTACACCGTGTCGCGCACGGATGGCTTCAGCGAACGCTGCACGCCGCTCGCGGTTGGGGCTCCAAACGCGAACGCTCTTGAGCTTGCGCACGCCTGCCAGAGCCGCCATCTGCGTCGCGGCCTGCCTGCCCGATCCGATGATCGCGGCGGTGTCGGCATCGGCCGCCGCGAGATGCTTGGTCGCAACGCCGGCAAGGGCGCCTGTGCGCAGGTCGCTCAAGTCGGACGCTTCAATGGTCGCCAGGTGCTTGCCGCTGTCGGAAGCAAACACGAGAAGCATGGGCGCAGCTTCTGCGCCGGTCTGTACGAAGGTTTTCACCCCAGCAAGGCCAAGGCCGGGCGCCACGGCGCTGAGCGTGTGCAGCGCCCGCGTTCCACCGTCGTATCCGATGACCACCTTGGGCGCCATCTCCGCACCGCCGGCGGCCTCGGCGCGCAGTCCATGCTCTACCGCGCCAATGGCGGCGCGCATGTCGATCAGCGATGCCACGTCGCGTTCTGACACGAACAACGGGGTCATGGTCGCGTTCGCCTCAACCGCGGTCGGCTCGCCGGCCGGCCGGTGGCGTGCCGAAACCGCCGCCGCCTGCCGTCTCGATCACAACCTCATCCATCGGTGAGATCACAATGTGCTCGACGATGTTGCGGGCCTCGCCGTTGATCGTGACGCGACCGGGCTTGCCGGACGAACCCCCGCCGAGGCCGGGGGGCCCAATTCTCTGCCGCGTCATGATGAATGATCCCACCGCCGGGCTGTCGCCAACAAACTTGAACGCAAACTCCAGGCCGTCGCCCCCGCAATGGCGGCCGCTGCCGCCGCTGTTCCGGCGGAAGGAGCGCCGATGCACGAGAATGGGCGTGGTCGCCTCCATCTGCTCGATCGGCGTGTTCGACAGGTTGGAGGGAAAGCTGACGACGGAAAGTCCGTCTCGCCTCTGAGAGGCGCCCTGGCCGGCGTTCCAGAAGAAGACGCTCGCATAGCGCCGCCCTCGGTGCTCGCCCGCAAGCGTCAGCGCGGAGTTGCCCGATCCCGGCGCCCATACACGGTCGGGTGCGGCTTCGCCAAGCGCCCCCATGACGGCAACGGGCAGCAGATGCCCGATCATGCCGCGAGCGCCTCCCGGGGCCGGATAACGCGGATTGAGGATGCAGCCCTCGGGGGCAAAGATGCGGATCGGAGCGGCACTGCCCTCGTTGTTCGGGATATCGGGGCAGAGCATCGCCTTGAGGCCATAGATCGTGTAGGCCGAGGTGTAGTTCGGAACGACGTTGACGGCTCGAGGCAATTGCGGCGTCGTGCCTGTGAAGTCGATACTGGCATTGCCGTTGGCGATGCTGATGCGACAGCGTATTAGGATCTTGTCCTCGAAGCCGTCGTGCTCGATGTCGTAGGCGTAGTCGCCGTCGGGCAGCAGGCCGATCGCCGCCCGCATGGCGGTTTCCGAGCGGGCGCGGATGTCGGCGCTGACATCCTCGAAGACGACATTGGTCTCATCGAGCAGGTCGACCAGGCGCTCGGTGACCTTGTGGCAGGCCGCCACCTCGCCCCACACATCTCCCATCGTCGCTTCGGGAACGCGCACGTTGGTGCGGATGAAGTCGACGATGACGTCGTTGGTCTTGCCGGCCTCGACCAGCTTCAGCATGGGAATCTGGAGGCCTTCCTCGTAGATCTCGCGTATGCCGGAGCTGCGCAGGCGGCCGCCGATGTCCGGCATATGGCTCGTGATGCCGGCGTAGGCGACGATCTTTCCCCGCCAGAAGATCGGTGTCGCGATGGTGATGTCGTGGACGTGCCCGGTTCCCATCCAGGGATCATTGGTGATGAGCACGTCGCCGGGGCGCAGCGTTTCCGGCGGAAAGCGCTTCATGAAGTATCTGATGGTGGCAGGCACCGTGCCGGTGAACGAGGGAATGCTGACCGAGGACTGCACCACGGCACGGCCGGCGGCGTCCGTGATGACGACGGCATAGTCGTTGGCCTCGCGCGCGAGACTCGAGAATGCGGTGCGCACGAACGTGGTGGCGGCCTCGTCGACCACGCTGATCAGGCGGGTCCACAGGATCTCGAGGAGGACGGGGTCGATCTTGCCGGTCATTGAGCAATCGTGGGCTGGAGGTCAATCTGCACGGTCAGGTTGTTGAGAATCCGCACTTCGGCCGGGACGGGGACGACAATGGTCGACTCCCGTTCCTCGAGCAGGAGAGGTGCCTGCAGCACTGTTCCGGGCGGAAGCGAATAGCGATCATAGACGGGGGCCGGCGCCAACGTCTGCGTCACCGGTAGGAAAATGTCGCGCTGCTCGATCGGCGCCGTGCCCCGGCCGCCGCGCTCGCTATGCCACGCGAATGTCCGCTTATGGCGTTGCACCCGGCCGATCAGCCTCCAGGTCACGATCTCGGCCTGGGCGTCAGGGACGACGATTCCGTAGATGTGCTTGTAGAGCCGGAGGAACTCGGCCGAGATGAGGTCAGACACGCCGTCCGAGAGGGCCGAGTAGGGGATCGTGACCTCGACCTCGTGACCCTGGCCGGCATAGCGCATGTTGAGGCCGACGACCCATTCGATCTCGGAGTCATCGACGCCGCTGGACGACAGCTCGGCGAGCGCATTGGTGCGCAGAGAGGCAAGCTGCTCCTTCACCTCTGCCCAGTCGGTTTCAGCGAGCAGGGAGCGGCGCGCCCACGCGCGGTCGGCGCGGGCAGAGGCGGCGAGCAGCCCAAGGCAGGAGCCGGCGCCGACGGCGATCGGACACAACACGCGGCTGATGCGCAGGCGCCGCGCGACGTCGACGGCGTGAACCGGACCAGCGCCCCCCGTTGCTACCATCGTGAAGCTGCGCGGATCATAGCCATGCTCGGCGATGTGAACACGGGCGGCCGCCGCCATGGCCTCGTTGACGACACTGCACACGCCCCAGGCCATCTCCGAGCCGGATTTGCCCATGCTCTTGCCGAGCTCGGCCAGGACGCCAGCAGCCAGGTCCTTTCTCAACTTCATCTCGCCGCCGAGGAAGCGATCCGGATTGAGGTAGCCAAGTACGAGATCGGCGTCCGTCACTGTCGGCTTCGTTCCTCCCAGCCCGTAGCACACCGGGCCTGGAACCGCCGATGCGCTTTCAGGGCCGACGGACAGTGTGCCGACGCGGTTGATGGCGGCGATGCTGCCGCCGCCGGCGCCGATCTCGATCAGGTCGATGCTCGGTATGAGGATCGGCAGGCCGCTGCCCTTCTTGAAGCGCTGCACGCGCGCCGTTTCGAAGCCGTGCTTCACCAGCGCCTCGCCGTTGCGGATCACGCACGCCTTCGCCGTCGTTCCCCCCATGTCGAAGGCGACGATGTTGCGCTCGCCGGCGCTCTCGCCGGTGGCAATGGCGCTGAGCACGCCTGCGGCCGGACCCGATTCGAGCAGTTGAATCGGGCTTTGGGCGGCGACCTCGGCGCTGCAGAAGCCGCCGCTCGACAACATGATCCGGAGCGCGCCGCCGATGCCGACCTGTGCGAGGCGCTCGGACAGCATCTCCAGATACTTGGTCATCAGCGGCTGCACGTAGGCGTTGGCCGCGACGGTCGACATGCGCTCGTACTCGCGCGGCTCCGCGGCGATTCGCGCCGAGGCGCTCACACTGACGTTCGGCAGCTCCTTGCGAATGGCCGCTTCCACGCGCTGCTCGTGGTCGGAGCGCAGATACGCGTGCAAGAGGCAAATGGCGACCGACTCGAGTTTGTGAGCGCGGATCTGGCGAATGACGGCCTTGATATCGGCGTCCGACACCGGCCGAATGACCTGGCCGTCAGCGGCCATGCGCTCGTCGATCTCGAGACGATGTTCCGGCTTGGTCAGCGGCACCGGCAACTCGATGTCGAGATTGTAGAGGTCGTAGCGGAGCTCGCGGGCGATGTCGGGGACGTCACGGGTCCCTTTGGTGAGCACCAGGCCGGTTCGGGCCCCTCTCCGCTCGATCAGGGTATTGGTCACGAGCGTGGTGGCATGCACCACCTCGATCACGTCGCGGGCGGGCTCGGCGCGCCGGCTGGCGGCGATCTGGGTCAGGAGCTGATCGATGACGGTCGAAACGCCGCGACCCGGGTCGTCCGGTGTCGTCAGGCATTTGCCGGCCCAGATCCCGCCGCTGGCGACATCCTCCGCAATTCCGTCCGTGAATGTGCCGCCAATGTCGACTGCGATCCGTAGTTGGCGGCTCATCCCTGTCTCCGAACACGCGCCTGGCCAATGTGCACCACTGGTCATAGCCATGCGCGGTGGCAGGTCAACGCAACATAAACAAATACCCCGATGACCTCAGCTCATACCGACGGAGCTTTCGGTCCGCGTGCATGTGGTCGGTTGCCGCGTTCAATAGTGATGGCTGATACAATCGCTACATATTCTAGTTATGGCGCGCTCCTCCCGCCGCCGATAATGCATGGCGACCGCGCGGCAGGACGCCGTGTCGCCGTCTTTCCTCTGGGACCTTCGGATGCCGTCCTATCTCGAAATCGGGCTCTTTATCGCGGGCGAGTGGCGGCACGATCCGGGGAGGATGACGTCGCCGGTGGTCAACCCGGCCAGCGGCGAGGAGATCGGGTCCGTACCGCACGCCTCGGCGGCCGATCTGGACGAATTGCTTGCGGCGGCGGCCGGAGCCTTCGCCTCGTGGCGCGCCACATCTCCCGTTGCCCGTCGCGATATCCTGCGGGCGGCCGCTCAAATTCTGCGGGAACGCGCGGCGCAGACGGCCGCGGTGATGACGCAAGAGCAGGGCAAGCCGGTTGCCGAAGCCCGGGGCGAGATCGAGCGTGCGGCCGACATCATTGCGTGGAATGCCGACGCCGCCGTCGCCCTGTTTTCCAAAGGGGCGGCGCGGGGTTGCGATGATGCGAGCAACAGCGCGGTGCTCCTCGAGCCGCTGGGCGTGGCAGCAGCGCTTACACCGTGGAACGTGCCTGTGCAGTCGCCCGCGCGCAAGGTCAGCATGGCGCTCGCGGCAGGCTGTCCGTGCATCCTCAAAGCCTCCGAGGAGACACCGGCGAGTGCGGTCGCGCTCGTCAGGGCATTTTCCGACGCCGGCCTGCCGAAGGGCGTCCTCGGGCTTGCGTTTGGCAATCCGTCCTTCATTTCGCGGCACCTGATCGAGTCGCCGATCGTGCGCGTGATCAGCTTCACGGGGTCTGTGCCGGTCGGCAAGCAATTGGCGGAGCTGGCCGGCCGCATGATGAAGCCGGTAATCATGGAGCTGGGCGGGCACAACCCCGCACTGATCTTCGATGACGTCGACCCGCTCGCAGTGGCGAAGGCGGCAGTGACCGCCAAGTTCCGTAATGCGGGGCAGATCTGTACGTCGCCGACCCGTTTCTATGTCCAGGATCGGATCCACGATCGGTTCGTGCGCGCATTTGTCGAGGCCGCAACGGCGCTGAAAGTTGGCGATGGGTCTGCGCCCGATACGCAGGTCGGGCCGGTGGCGAACGCTCGTCGCCTTTCTGCCATGGCCGCGATCGTGGAAGATGCCCTTGCCCACGGTGCCCGCGTGCTTGCCGGCGGCGTTCGTCGCGGCGATCGCGGCTATTTCTTCGAGCCAACCGTTCTTGCCGACGTCGCGGACGATAGCCGGTTCATGAGGGAGGAGCCGTTTGGGCCGATTGCCAGCGTCGCCCGGTTCGGCAGCCTCGAGGACGGATTGCAAATGGCAAACGCCGTGCCGCTAGGGCTCGCCGGTTATGTCTTCGCCTCGGCGCGGGAGACGATCGCCAGCGCGTCGACCGGACTCGAGTGTGGTGTGGTCGGCGTCAACCGCTGGGCCATCTCGTTGCCGCACACGCCCTTCGGCGGCGTGAAGGACAGCGGCTATGGCCGTGAGGGCGGCGACGAGGGGCTGAGGTCCTTCCTGACCACACGAGCGATTATTGCGTGACATCATCGCAAAGACGGATGGTCGAGGGCACAGCTCGCCGCATGAAGGAGAATCATGCCTGACAGTCTCCTGACGGACGACTTCAAGTCGACACCCTACTGGTGGGAAGCGATGACGGCCCGCCAGTCGGTCAAAGACCTGCCGCTACGGACCGATGTCGTGGTCGTCGGTGCGGGCTTGACCGGGTGTTCCGCTGCCGCGACGCTTGCCGCCGCGGGCAGGGACGTCGTCGTCATCGAGCAGGAGCAGCCGGGTTTCGGCGCCTCGACGCGCAACGCGGGCTTCATCGGGCGCCACTTCAAACACTCGCTGACGGATTTGCTGGCGCGCTTCGACGTGCCGACTGCGCTGTCCTACTTTCTGGAGCTGCGCCGGGTCTTCGATTTCACCATCGATCTGATCAAGCGAGAGCAGCTCAATTGCGCCCTGCAAGAGAACGGCCGGCTGGTGGCGGCGATCGGTGCCGCCAATTTCGACCGCCTGCAACGCGAGTACGGACTTCGGCGCCAACATTTGAACGAGGAATTCGCCCTTCTCTCCGATGCGGGCCAGACCGAGTACCGGTCGGCGAAGGTGTCCGGTGGGGTGCTTCTTCAGGAGCAGGCCGCCATTCATCCCGGCCTCTACGCCGAGGCGATGACAGCGCGGGCGGAGACGGCGGGCGCGACAATCGTCGGGGCCACCGTGGTCACAAGAATTACGAGCTGCGACGGCGGCTTTCTCGTTTCGACCGAGCGCGGCGAGGTGCGCTGTCGCGACGTTCTCGTTGCCACCAACGGCTATTCGGGCAAGGCCTGGGGCTGGCTGCGACGGCGCCTTGTCCCAATCCGCAGCTACATGATTGCGACGGAGCCGCTGCCGAAGCCGCTTCTGGAGGAGCTGCTCCCTAACAATCGGACGTACACAGACAATCGCAAGGCGTCGAACTACATGCGCTGGTCGCCCGTGGGCGATCGGATCATATTCGGCGGACAGACGGGTGCCGCGCTGGAGGACCGGTTGGATCTCGCCGGACTGAAGGTGCGCGAGGAGCTCGTCGGCCTCTTTCCCCAATTGCGCGATGTCCGGATTTCGCATGCATGGACCGGGCGCTGCGCCGCGAGCGTCGATGTGTTCCCCAAGATCGGTCGGAAGGAAGGCATCCACTTCGCGGTCGGTTATTGCTTTTCAGGAAATGCGTTGGCGCCCTATCTCGGCCACCACGCAGCGAAGCGCATCCTCGGCGACCGCGGGGACGAGCTCGTATTCGAGGCCAAGCGCTTTCCGGCGCTGCCCTTCTACAACGGCAATGCCTGGTTCCTGCCCCTTGTGCAGCGCTATCTGGAATGGTCCGACCGCCGCCGGCGGTGAACGTGCACGTTCAATGTTTCATCAATTCGACTTCAGCATTTCTCACAAGTCGCGCTTCCCAAAGCCGTTCATTATGCCGCGCGGATGTGGAGATCGGTCCGAACCCGGAGGGCGGCGTGAGCAGCTTCAATACCGTGCAGGATATTGTGTGGAGCGCGCACGAGAAGCTCTCGAAACCGATGTGGGAGTTCATCACGTACGGAACCGAGACCGACACGACCGTGTACCGGAATCGGCAAGCCTTCGACAGCCTGGCCTTCCGACCGCGCGTCATGCGGGACGTTCGGGACGTGGATCCGCGAACGCGCTTTCTCGGACATGAACTGCGGATACCCGTGATCCTTTCGCCGGTCGGCGCGCTGAAGCGCATCGATCCGAGTACGGATGGCGTTGCGGATGCCGCGCGTGCCGCTGCCGATTTCGGCACGATGCAGGTGGTCAGCGGCGTCATTGCCGACTACCAGGACATCCCCCGCCAGTCCTCCGCGCCACTCATCTGCGCGATCCAGGGCGATATCGAGCTCGCGTACACCGAGGAGCGCATCGATCGCGCCGTCGAGGCCGGATACAAGGCGATCGCCTTCGTCAGCGAGGCGGCCTATTTCAGTCGTCGCGAGCGCGACCTCACCAGCGGACTCATCAGTGGCCGCAAGAGCCCGCCGTCGTACGCGAAATACCTGCGGGACCGGCGCGCAAAGGGAGGCAAGGCGGACAAGTCCGCGGATGTGGCCCTCCATTTCGATTGGAAACTGCTCGAGGCCATCAAGAAGCGGTCGAAGCTGCCCCTGCTGCTCAAAGGCGTGACCACGGGCGAGGACGCCAAGCGCGCGGTGGATCATGGAGTCGATGTGCTCTACGTCTCCAATCATGGTGGACGCGCACTCGATCACTGCCGCGGCACGGCGCATGTGCTTCCCGAAGTGGTGGACGCCGTGGGTGGTCGCGCTGACGTCATCATGGATGGAGGCATCACGCGCGGCAGCGACGTGCTCAAAGCCATTGCGCTCGGCGCCAAGGCGGTCTGCGTCGGCAAGCTGCAGGCCTGGGCATTTGCCGCTGGCGGGCGCGCGGGCGTCCTGCGGATGCTGGAAATCCTCGAAGAGGAGATCGTGATCGATATGGGCCTGATCGGCGTCGGCCGGCTCGACGAGCTTGGTGCCGGCCACCTCGCAGATGTCCAGCCGGTCTTTCCTCCCCATCCACTCAACGCGTTCCCCATCGTCATGGAGCGCTTGGCGTTCCGGTGACCGATATCTGTCGCGCCCTCGATGGTGCGCCTCTGAAGGAAATGCTATCGATGAAGCTCTTCTATTCCCCACTCTCGCCGTATGTGCGCAAAGTGATGATCGTGGCGCACGAGCTCGACCTCGCAGATACGATCGAGCGCCTGCCGTCTGCCGCCCATACCGTCAATCGCGATCGCACGATCGTTGAGAAGAATCCCCTCGGGCAGGTGCCGACGGCACTGCTGGAGGATGGTCGGATGCTCGCCGACAGCGGGGTCATCTGCCAATATCTCAACGAGCGGGCCGGCGGCCAAATATTTCCGAGCGCCGGCAATGTGCGATGGACGGCGCTGGTCGAGCAGGCGGTTGCCGACGGCATCATGGAAGCGCTCATCCTGGCGCGCTACGAGCAAAACGTGCGGCCTGCCGACAAGCTGTGGCCGGAATGGATTGCGGCCCTGCAGGACAAGGTCGCAACCTCACTTGGGTGGTTCGAGCGCTCGGCAGGCAACTTCGGCGAGCGATTCGATATCGGCCCGATCTCGCTGGTCTGCGTGTTGGGATACCTCGACCTGCGGTTCTCCAAAATGGATTGGCGCGGTCAGCATCCGTCGCTTGGCACGTGGTACGCGAAGATCGGGGCGAGAGCGTCCGTCCGGGCCACCGCCCCACCTTGACGTTTGGCTACCTGGCCCCTCGCGCGACGGCGACGGGCATAGCCACGGGGTCTCGGGCAGATGCGGTCACGTCGAGGATCCAATTGCAGAACCGGCGCGCCGCGGGAGGCAAGGTCATATTCTCGGCATGGAGCAGGTAGTACCCGAGAGGGCGCGTGAGGACGGTGTCGTACATCGTGACGATGCGGCCGGCGCGGATCGCCTCGTCCAGCAGCTCGAGCTGGCCGATGGCGACACCCAATCCGTGCTGTGCTGCCTGATAGGCCAAGCCCGAGCTGCGGAAATACATCGCGTTGTGGAAGTCGAACTCGGCATGGTCAACGCTGCGCAGCCAGTCGAACCAGTCGCGCCGGCGATAGTTGGCGTGGAGAATGGGCAGGGCTTCCAGCTCGGCGATATCTCCCTTGAGCTTGTAGCGTTCCCGGAATTCGGGCGAGCAAATCGGCGTAATGCGATCATCGATGATCTTGGTCGCATTGTAGCCGGGCCAGTTTCCCTCACCGAAATGGATGATGATGTCATTGCTGGCCTGACTGGGATCAACTGGCTTGACCTGGGTCAGTACATGCACCTCGATTTGCGGGTGCTCCCGGCGAAACTCGGACAGCCGCGGAATGAGCCAGTGATGCGCGAACGTCTGGTATGTGATGACGCTCACGACATTCTGGTTGCGATTGCTCATCAGGACGTTGGTGGCCTGGGCGATGTTTCTGAGCGAGGGACTGATCGCCTCGAAATAGGCGCGCCCCGTATCGGTCAGGGTGATTTTGCCGCGCCGATGAATGAAAAGCTGCTCCTGCAGGAAATCTTCGAGAACGTAGATTTGCCGGCTGACGGCGGCTTGAGTGATGAAGAGCTCCTTGCTCGCATTGGTGATGCTGCCGAACCGAGCGACCGCCTCGAAGACCTTGAGCGGGTTCAAGGGGGGAAGTTTTTTCGTCATACCGGGCAATTCACCTTTGGCGTTGGTTTTCACTGGGGCACGAATGGGAATGCTATGGCGCTTGGCGAACGTTCGCAACCTCGCGTTACGGGCGAGCGCTCTTCCATCTCGATGACTTGCACTTTCCCGGTCGCTGACAGTCACAGGCTGCACAACGAAGCGGTTCTTCCATCCACAGGAGTCCAATCATGAGTGCACCCTCGCCAACCAAGGCCATCGTTGTCGGGGCGGGAGCGGTCGGTGTGTGCTGCGCGGCCGTCCTTCGGCGGGAGGGGCTTGCCGTCACCATGCTCGATCCGGCCGGGATGGGGCGGGGATGCGCAGAGGGAACGGCGGGAATTTTCGCAACCTGCCACGTTGCTGCACCAGCAACGCCCGCGGCGGTGAAGAAGCTCGCGGATATCGCCGCAGCGGGGCCGTCCAATCAATTGACCATCGACATCGCGCGCCTTGCCGATCTGCTACCGTGGTTCGGGTCCTTTGCGTTGAACGCGACGCGAGTGCGTGCGGAGGAGATCACGAATGTGCTCGTGGGCGCCCTCGCGCGCGCTATGCCCGCCATGGAGAGTTTGTTGGGCAAAGGTGGGGTCGCCGCGCATCTGAGACAAAGCGGCTGGCTGTTCACCTACGCGACAGACGCTGCGTTTCGGGGTGCCGCTGCCGACTGGGAGTTGCGTCGGCGCTGCGGCATTGCGGTCCATGAGCTCTCATCACAAGCGCTTGCGGAGTTGGAACCTCATCTGGCTCAAACCTTCCGGCATGGCGTGTTCATGCCGGAGATCGTCCATACGGCGGATCCCCGCTCATTGTTCGAAAGCATCGGCACCACGGCGCTCCAAGGCGGGGCCATCTTTCTCAAGCGCGCGGTGTCGGCGATCGAGATGCGGTCCGACGGACGCCTCGCCGTTCTCGCCAACGGCGAAGAACATCTCGCCGATGTGGTCGTCGTCGCGGCAGGGCCGAGGTCCGCCGCGTTCGCGACAGCTTCAGGCTCGACACTGCCTCACGCCGCAGAGCGCGGTTACGGGCTTACATTCCCGTCCTCGACGGTCCGTCTCAACCGGCCGGTGTCGTTCGTCGAGGAGAAGGCCGTCGCGGCATCGCTCGCTCCGGGCCTGCGGATGACCATGGCCGGGGAGCTGACGTCGGTGGGAACCGAGCCAAACCTCGCTCACGTCGACAAGCTCATTGGCGTGGCGCGCAAGGCCTTTCGCGGCGTCGACACGACCGATGTTCAACGCTGGTCCAGCGACCGGTCGGCGACGCCGGATGGATTACCCATCATTTCCAGATCCCCTCATCACGACCGGCTTCTTTTTGCGTTCGGTCACGGCCACCTCGGGGTTACCCTCGCTGGTTTGACCGGCGCTCTGATCGGCGATCTTGCCCTCGGCAGAACGTCGTCCATGGACCTGTCCCCGTTCCGCATCGATCGGTTTTGAATACGTTGTGTTCGCCGTTTGAAAAGTCACGAGCTCATGACGCCACATGGCGCCAGCGGCGCAGGTGCGCTGGAAGCACGCGATCGCCAACCGTTTCACCGCTCCGCCGGAACGGGAACGGAACACAAATCCGCCAAGCTGCGACCGTGCCCGCCAAACCTTGGCGTCATCGGACGTTGGCGAAACATCAATGCTGCAAGAGGCCTGTAGTGGTGGGTGTAGACGCGCGCAACGAACGCACTCACCTCTCCCTGAAAGCCTTCGTGATCTGGTCCATGACCGGCTTCACGAGATACGACAGGGCGGTTCTGTCACCACCTTTGATGAACGCCTCGACCGGCATGCCCGGGATCAGCTTGATGTTGGTCGCGGCGGTGTCGTTGATCTGAATGCGCGCTGCGAAGTAGACGGTATTGGTCTGCGGCTCCTTTGTCAGGTCGGCTCCCACCCGGGAGACGATGCCGGAAATCTCGGGGGTCGTGCGCTGATTGAGCGCCGGAAATCTCAGCATGGCCTCTTGCCCGACCGCAACCTGATCGATGTCCGTGGTCGAGATGCGAACCTCGATGCTGAGCGAGTCTTCACTGGGCACGATCGTCATCACGGTCTCGGCCGGGGAAATCACCCCGCCAACCGTATGAACCGCAAGATCGTGCACGATGCCGCCGTGGGGGGCGCGAAGGTGGACACGCCGCAGCATGTCTTCGGCGGCCCCTTTCCGCTCCAGCAGCTCCGCGATGCGGGCCTCGCTCTCGCGCAGCTCCTTGGAGGCATCCGTCTGCATCGTCTGTTCGATGCCGATGATCTGCAGTTGAACCTCGCTGATCTGCCCGTTGGCACGCGCAATCTGCGCGATTAGTGCCCCCCATTCGCCCTTGAGGCGCGTCAGGTCGCGCTGAGCGGTGAGGATGCGCGTCGTCGGCATCAGCTCCTTCTTGCGCAGGTCCACAAGCCGCTCGAGTTCCTCGCGCATGAGTTCGATTTCTTGTTCTTTGGCATCACGCTGCGCCGCGAGACCCTTGATCTCCTGCTGCAGCTGGCCAATGCGCTCCTTCGACTGAGCAATTTGGCCCTTCTTTGAAGCTTGCCGGACCTCGAACAGCCGCCGCTCGCCGTCCGCTATCGCCACCGCCTCGTCCCCGCCTGCCAGGAAGGCTGCCGGAAATTTCACGGCTTCGGCCTGATCCCGCTCGGCCTCCAGGCGCGCCTTGCGGCCGATCAGCTGGATGAGCTGCGAGACGGTGATGCCCAGATTGGCCCGCGTCTGCGTTTCGTCGAGGCTGAGAACGATGTCGCCCGCTTCGACCTTGTCGCCGTTTTTGACAAGCAGGGCGCTGACGATGCCCCCGGTGGGGTGTTGCACTTTCTTGATATTGCTTTCCACGATGACGACACCAGCCGCGATGACCGCGCCGGCGATCGGGGTCGTGGCGGCCCACACGCCGACGCTTCCAACGAGCATGGCGATCAGAGCGAGCCCCGCAGCCATTCGGGATGCGATCTCGGGTTCGAGCAGGCTGCGTTTGAGATTATCCTTTGCCATCGGCCGCCACAGCCAGCGCTGCGGGCACTGTAACCGGGTGCTTCAGCACCTTCCGCAAGATCTCGTCCTTCGGTCCCAACGCGGCCAGTTGGCCACCGCTGATCACCGCGACAACATCGGCGGCACTCAGAACGGAGGGTCTGTGGGCGATGACGACGACGATGCCGCCTCGCTTCTTGACGCCCTCGATGGCCGCGACCAGCGCGATTTCCCCGTCGGAGTCCAAATTGGAGTTGGGCTCGTCGAGAACGACCAGAAACGGGTTGCCGTAGAGGGCGCGGGCCAGAGCGATGCGCTGGCGCTGTCCGGCCGACAGAACGCAGCCGCTGTCGCCGACCCGCGTTTCGTATCCGTTGGCGAGGCGCAGGACCATCTGGTGCACATCGGCGGCCTGCGACGCGGCAATGACCCGCTTGCTGTCGGGAAACTCCTCGAAGCGCGAGATGTTCTCGGTGATGGTTCCGTCGAGCAGTTGCACGTCCTGCGGCAGGTATCCGACGTGTTTGCCGAATTCTTCCGGTGACCAGCCGCTGAGCGCCGCACCGTCGAGGCGAACCACGCCCCGCGCCGCCGGCCATACGCCAGTCACCGCACGGGCCAGTGTCGACTTTCCCGCAGCACTCGGACCGATCACCGCAAGCACCGTACCTGCCTTCAACTCGAAATTGATGTGGTTGAGCGTCGTCGTTTGGGTTCCGGGCACGGTAACTGAAAGCGCTTCGACGCCGAGAGAGCGGGACGGGGCGGGCAGCAGCAGGGGCTTGTGCGGCTTGGGCAGGGTGCCCAGCACCGCGTCGAGCCGACGCAGGCTCTGGCGGGCGCCGACAAAGCCTCGCCAGTTGGCGATCGCGATTTCGATCGGCGCCAGTGCCCGCGATGCCGCGATCGAGCTCGCGATGATGGCGCCGGCCGTCATTTCGCCGCTGAGCGTGAGATACGCACCGATACCGAGCAGTGCCGACTGCAGCATCAGGCGGAACACGCGCGACACGACGGACAGGCCGCCCGTAACGTCGCTGAGGCGCGTGTTGGCCGTCAGATGCGCGGCATTGACTTTTTGAAAGCGACGCAGGAACCGTTCGCCGAACCCCATGGCGTTCAGCGCGTCCGCGTTACGCTCGGAGGCCTCCGCAATCGCCCAGCGTTGCTTGGAAGCCGAGGCTGCCGACGCGCTGGGCTTCAGCATCAGCCGCTCCGTAAGGAGCGTGATGGCCATCAGGAAGACCATCCCGAAAATCGTGATCCAACCCAGGACCGGATGCAGGAAGAAGACGAACGCGATGTAGAGGGGCATCCACGGCAAATCGAGGATCGCCGTCGGCCCCTGGCCGGAAAGGTAGGTCCGTATCGTGTCGACGTCGCGGAGCGGCTGCATCGGATTGCTTTCTGCGCCCACATACGAGCGCAGCCGCGTGACCGCACCGAACGCCAGGGAGGTCAGCGCGCGATCGAGACGGTTTGCGAGGCGAACGAGGATCTGTGCACGAGTAACCTCGAGCGCGCCCTGGAAGACGAAAAGGCCGGTTGCGAGAACGGAGAGCGCAATCAGCGTCGGCACGCTGCGGCTCGACAAGACCCGGTCATAGACTTGGAGCATGTAGAACGAGCCCGTCAGGGCCAGCACGTTCACCACGCACGACACGAGCGCGAGTGTCACCACGATCGGGCCGACGGCCCCCGCCGCAGTCCTGACCTCGCCTTCCTTCCCGGGTTGCTTCCCCACCGCAGCACCACTCTTCTTACGCACTGTCTCCGGCGAACGCCGCAATTCGACGACCCAATTTATCGACGACGAGAAAAAGCGCTAATGTATACTGATGATTTCCTTACTATTTCAGTATATTGAGACGTTATGATCATGCGTTAGCTGAACTTGAAGTACCCCATCTCAAGGCCATCGAACGTCATGAATTTCAATGCGAGTTCGTCGGAGCTGGCGGCGTTGTCCGGGCACGGTGTCATGGCTATGTCGTCGCCGATCGGCGCCAGTGCCCCCGCATCGCGCAGCACATCGAACATCGGGTATCTCGATGCCGGCTCGTCGATGGCGTGCCGCGCGCCGACGCCCTCGTAGTTGAGGATAATGTCCCCGAAGAAGAGCGTATCGCCGAAGGTGGTGGACCTGTCGCCGTCGTCATCGCCCGCGGCATGCGGTGCACGCTGGGATGAGCCGTCGACGATGCTGACATGGATCGTGCCGGTCCCGTCGTGCAGGGCCGCATGGGCAACCGTGCATCCGAATGTCGCCGAGCCGGCAAAGGTCACGTCGGGACTGAAGACTATCTGGCCATCGTCACGCAATTGAACGAACCCGTCGGCAACTCGGACAGGCGCCGCCAGCCCGGTCGCATCATCCGGCGCGCCGACGGTCATCCCATTGATTGCGGTGACGGTGTAGGCCGCCCGATCGCCCGGGAGGATGTCGATGGTCACGCCGTCGGTCGGGTCTATGGCTGCGACGACCAGGCTCTGGACGTTCGCCGGCGCGGGGTCGACCTGGGGAACGGGAACGCTTTTCCCGTCGGGAGCCTGCGCGACATTGCCGATATCGGTATCGGCGTCGGTGCTGTCGGAGGTGTGCGGTTCTTGACTCGCGGCCTGTCGCGCGGCGACCGCCTCACTAAAGTGATCGGCAGATTGGTCGATCTGAACCGCCTCGCGCGACGGACCCCGGTCGCCATCGCCGCCGGTCTCGGCGCCGCTCGCATCGAAGACATGGGCCACGATGTCCCTGTCCCCGTTACCGCTGTCTTCGGTGAGCACGACGACGACGCGGCCGTCCGGGAGACCGGCGCTGACCGAGGTGTCATCGGCACTTTGCCGGTGGGATGTCACGCCGAAGGCGTCGCCGATCGGGTTGCCCTGGAGATCGAAACGCTGAACCTGCACATCGTGACCGCCGCCGCTCCCAGCGTCGCGCCAGGTCGCAACGAGGTTTTCGTCACCGGCAGCGACAACGGAGAATTCCTCGGGCTTCTCATCAAAGTGCCGAAGCCGGATCACGTCCTCGGGCGGCAACCAGGCCCCGTCGTCGATGGCTCGATAGTGCGCCGCGACCAAATCGAAGCCATCCCCGTTCGGTTGCAGCCAGCTGACGAGAAAGCCGTTCTCGCCCAGGTTGGACAACACCGGCTTGGTACCCCCCTCGATGAGGCCCGCACCGCCCAACTGGGCGTGGAGATTGATCACAAGAAGCTGGTGCCCGTCGCCGCCATCGATGACCTTGCCCCTGATGTGCTCCTCCGAGCCGGTGTTCTCGACCCAGACCAGGGCAAGCTGGCCATCGTCCAAACCGGCGGCTGCCGGCGAGCGGCCCTCGACCCCTATGACCTCTCCGCCGGAGGCGATGGTGACTTGTCCGGGACCGTCGTCGCCATCGGCCTGGCCGTCGCCCCCCAGAGCGACAAGCGATGATCCGTTCTCGTCGTCATCGTCGTCGCTGTCAGGCGTAGCGCCGTACCGCTGCAGCATGATGCGTCCGTAGCCACCGGCGTCCGCATCCTGGACCCAAACCACCGCGACCTGATCGTCGGCCTCCCCATCCGCGTCGCTGTGCTCACGCTCGACGCAGGCCACCGAGATCTCCGAGGACGCACCGGCGGCGCTCACGGTCACCCCGTCGGAGGGTCCGAGGGCGTCGCCATCGCGGTCGAAAGCCCGCGCGACGAGCGCGTGGGTGTCCGCATCGACCCAAACCGCAATCGCACCGGATCCGAGGCCCGAGATCGCCGGCGAAATGTGCGAGTCCGCGTTGCGGGTGACCTCGATGGGTCCGGCCAACCCTGTCGTGCGCCGAACGGCAGGCCCCTGCGTGTCGTAGATGTCGAGAGTGACCGTCACCCGATCGGCGCTGCTCCCGGGCACTTGCCAAGCGACGATCAGCGAGCTTCCGGTCGCACTGACAATCGGCGACGATTCGTCGGTGGATGACGACGCAACGCCGATGAGGTCGTCCACCCCCTCGCGCGTATCGAGCCGACCCGACCGTGCGGCGGCGGGCGCTTTTGCGGGCGATATCGCCGGATCGGAGGATGCAATGCCGAACGCCCAGAGGTCGTGCGACTGGCCCGCATCGTCCACAGCCGGGTCGGCCTGCGACCGCTGCTTTGCCTGCGGCTCCCGATACAAAGGCCAATCCGGTTCGCGCCCCAGAACGTCGACGTGATGACGAAATGACTCGAGTGCTTCGGTGCCATCGGTCGCGCAGCGATACGTGACGACCAGATCGGAGCCGTTCGCTCCCTCTGCCGAGAGCTGGAACTCGCCGATTGCAGCGCGGGGCAGAACGACCGGGTTGATCGCGGTTCGGGCCCAAGCGCCCGTGGACACCGGTTCATCCGAGGTGCCGAACGACTGCGAAAAGATGGCCCCGTCGAGATACGGCCCCATGTTGCCGAGAGCAACCCACATGATTGCCAAGCTGCCGGGAGCGAGCTCCACACATTGCAGACGCCGCGCCGCGGTGTCCGGCGGCGCCGCCTCGCCGACGTCGGGCAATGCCGAGCCGGCCTGTGCGCGCTCGCCGGGCCGCGCTGTGGCCGGCCCGGCATCACAGGGCGGGAGGAGCTTTGCTTGCACACGATTTGCCTGGTCGATCCAGCCGACGAGAACATCACCCGACAGCAGCCCGACGACCGTTGGATCGCTACCCAGGGCGCCGGTGAGACCATGCTCCTCGCCGTACCCGACCCACATCGCATTGTCGTTGGCGGCATCAATGGCGACGTCGAAGCGAAAGTCCGTGGCCGTGCTTGCCACGTTTAGACTCGCCGGCATCAGGTCGGTCGGCCGATGGTGGCCATCCAGCACGACGTGGAATTTCACGGCCATGATCCGGCCGACACCGGACGCGTCTCCGGCAGGAGACTCCACCCAGCACACATTGAGGCTCGACCCGTCGAGGTCACCCGTGGCCGGCCCCCCAGCAACGTCGTGTCCGTCGATGGCGAGGCCGTAATTGCGGCGTCCCTCCATTCCGATCGTGAACTCGGTGCCGAACGGCACGCCGTCGGTCGTCACGCCGCGCAGCCTGATGGAGCTCGCCTCGCCGTCGCTCTCGACCCAAGCCACGCCAAATCCGGCTGTCGTTGTCGCCACCTGGGCTTCGCTCTTGCCGTCCCCGCCCGCGCTCACCAGCACCGTGACCGGGACGTCCGAGCCGGCTGATTGGCCGGCCTTGAGGAGCTGAAGCTGAACGCCGTCGTCGGCAACGCACGCGCGCGCTGTGACGCCACCGGTCGCGACGAGCGGGCTCACAATGCCGCTGACGGTGCGATCCGCAACATTGTCGTTGTCTGAAGTGGTCCTATGACCCGTCAACTCCAGCTCCAACAACGATCGACTCACAACGTCGCGGGCGATCTCCTTTGGGAGGGTCCGCGTGCGGCCCGCGCGTTAACAGTCTCGCCCGTGGCAATATTTCAAACAACCGACCTTCGTCCTATTGTGGGTGCGCGCGGCGGCGACTTTGGGCCGGCGCCACGCCCGCCTTTGGTCGGATACGACGGATGAGGGGCTTGATTGCAAGCTTCGGAGAAATGGGTGCGCCACCTGACCGCGCGGTGGGACCGGCTGGGCCCCGCCGGACAATTTTCAATCGCGGCGCTGGTGGTGCTCAGCTGCGGAATGGGCCTGTTCGGAAGCTGGGTTACCGAGCGGATCGAAAGGGGCGTCATTCAGACAACGGCCAACGGCGCCGCGCTGTACATCACGAGCATTGTCGCGCCACACGCCCAGAACCTGCACAAGCCGGGCCCGGAAAGGGACGCAGCATTTCAAGCTCTCGACGCGCTCCTCACCGATACGATCCTCGGTCAGAAAGTGGTGACGATAAAGATCTGGGCGCCGGACGGCACCATCATCTACGGCAGCAATAGGGAAATCGTTGGCAAGAAATACCCGGTAACTGAAAATCTTAAGAAAGCGCTGAGCGGCGAGGTCATTCCGGAGCTGGATATCCTCGGCGACGAGGGTGACGAGATCGAGCAGCAAATGGCGATACCGCTTCTCGAAATTTACACGCCGATCCGAGACTTCTCCTCCGGAAAAGTGATCGCCGTCGTCGAAATTTATGAGCAGGCCGGACCGCTACAGCAAAGTCTGCGCGAAGCGCGCTTGCGCAGTTGGTCCATTATTTGTCTGGTCACGCTGCAGATGCTGGCCGTCCTCTTTGTCATCATTCACCAGGGCAGCTCGACTATCGCGGCACAGCAAAAGGCGCTGCGTGAGCGGATCGGGGACCTCTTTCGGTTGCTCGCGCAAAATAAGGAGTTGCGCGATCGCGTCGATGACCTCCTCCATCGTTCGGTGGCAACCAACGACCTGATCCTGCGTCGTGTGGGCTCCGAGCTTCATGACGGCCCTGCCCAATTGATCAGCCTGGCCCTATTGCGGCTGGATGCGCTGAACCCGCAGCCGCAGGTCAACGTGCAGCGGTCGGACGACTACGAGAAAATCCGCAGCGCCCTCGCGGATTCCTTGACTGAAATCAGGAACTTGTCGGCTGGGCTGGCCCTTCCTGAATTGGAGGCGTTGTCGCCGGCCGATGCCCTGCGAATAGCCATCATGGGCCACGAGCGCCGCACCGGGACAACGGTGGAGTGCCATGTCGGCAGCCTTCCGCCGCATCTGTCGAACCCTCTAAAGGCTTGCCTGTATAGGGTCACCCAAGAGGGGCTGAATAATGCGTTTCGCCATGCCGAAGGCGTTGGCCAGGCCGTTCAGGGCGTTTACGAAGACGGGGTGGTCCGTTTGGTCGTTTCCGACCGCGGACCGGGGTTGCAGTCGGGCGGAGCTGGGCTGCGGAAGGGCGGTTTGGGGCTTCAGGGGATGCGTGACCGAGTTTCGTCACTGGGGGGTATTTTCGAAATTCAATCGTCTCCAAAAGAAGGAACCCGGTTGACGGCATCCTTTAAAGTGGAGGACGATGGTCGACCTCAAGGGTGAGGCATGCAAATGACTGATCGTATCCGCGTAGCTGTCATCGATGACCACCCGCTGTTTCGTGACGGTGTAATTTCCACAATTCGGGGTTCGGGCTATTTGGAGGTCGCGGGCGAAGGCGCGACGGCCGATGACGCCTTGCGCGTCGCCAAAGACGAGCTGCCGGATATCGTCTTGCTCGATGTCAGCATGCCCGGCGGAGGGATCGCGGCGGCGCAGTCAATTGCGCGTCACTGCCCTGCTGTCAAAACCATCATGCTGACGGTCTCGGAATCGGAGGAGCATGTCGCTCAAGCGCTGGAAGCCGGTGCCCAAGGCTATGTGCTCAAGGGCACGAGTGGTGCCGATCTGGTCGGCATGATGCGGGCAGTGTCGCGGGGCGAATCTTACGTGACGCCGGGCCTGGCAGCCCGCCTTCTGACGCTGTCGAGAAAGCAATACAAACTACCGCATGCGGACGACATTGCGGAGCTCACCAAGCGGGAGGAGCAGATCCTCGATCATGTCGCCCGTGGCCTGACGAACAAGGAGATCGCGCTCGCCTTGAAGATCAGCGAAAAGACCGTGAAGCACTACATGACGAATGTCATGCAGAAGCTGCAGGTGCGCAACCGCGTCGAAGCGGTGCTGGCTTTTCAGAGCAAGGGGAATCCCGCGGGCCGCGGTTGACGCGGGCGTCGAGCGACCCCGCCGATCGGGTAGGCTCGGCGATCTAGTCCCTGCCGCCCATCGGCGGGGCTTTCACCCCGAAGGGCGCAGCGTCTTCATCACCACCTTGCCGTCCGCACCGTTGGCGCGCAGCTTGACCGGCTTGCCCTTGAAAACGGTGGCGCGCAGGTGCTTGAGAAATTCCGGCACCACCCGGCGATCTCCGGCAACCGCAATCAGCCAGGGAATGTCGCCCGTCGCCCATTCGTTGGGCCGCAGCATCAGAGGCTGGTCGGCCGTCTCCGACAACCGCTTGTCGATCTGTGGCGACACGCTCGCCCACAGAGCGGCCGCGACGGGCACCATCAAGCTCTGTTGACCCGCTGCCGCGAGTGCCGGGTCGTCCTTGCCCGCTGCACCCGCCTGCCCGGTCTTGGCATGAGCGAGCCGCCACTGACCGGACAGCACCGCCGGCAGCACCAGCCACTCGAGATCGGCAAGCCGGATGTTCTTGAAGCCCGGATCGCGCATGAGCACGGCCACGATATTGGCGAAGCCTTGCGCCATGCGCTCCTGCCGCCGTTGGCCGGGTGGCTTCACGCGTCTGGGCGTTGTCGCGGTCGGGGCGTCGGGTTGTGCAAAGCCGGCACCATCGCGCATCAGGGTCGTGATGCCTTCGTTCGACAAACTGGTCACGTCGTCCTCCCGGCGCCTGTTCGCCCGCGTCGGCGTTTACACCTTTGTCTGACTGGCCTCCGAAAAGCTGGTGGCTCCCGCCGGCCTCACGAGGGTCCGCGAGGGCTAGAGTATGAAATCGGTCGCCGCGAGCGGGCCAGTGTAGTTCTTGAGCAGGATCTCGAGGTCGGCGGCTAGGTCATTGTTCACGTTGCCCTGGATCAGGGTCGAGTCGACGCCGCCGACGCCATCGGTGTCGATCTGAACGTATCTGATCTGCCCAGCGGCCAGCCCTCCTCCCGGGTTGGAGTCGCTGAACGCAGCCGTGCCGATGAAGGTGAAGGCTTGGCCGCCGCCCTGGGTCGTGTTGGCATCGATAGGCTGAAGGTTGATGATATCGTTGTCGCCCAGGACATTGCCGAAGTCTGCGATGATGTCACGATTGGCACCGGTTCCCGCATCGCCGTCGTCGAACACGAACGTGTCGTTGCCGGCTCCCCCGAACAGGACGTCCACGCCGGTGCCGCCAGTCAGGGTGTCGGTGCCGCCAAACCCGAGAACCAGGTCGTTGCCGCCGTTGGCATCGATGGTGTTGTTGCCGTTCGATCCGGCGTTCAGGGACAGGCTCTGCGTGCCGAACCGTACGGTCTCGATGCTGGTCAGGGTATCGGCCCCGTCCCTGCCGGCGACGCCGTCGGTGACAACAACGTTCGCGCCGCTCAGCGAGAAGCTGTAGTCGGACAGCGGTCCGGAAAACGCCGCCGTATCGCTACCGCTACCGCCGTTCAGCGCATCGTTCCCCGCGCCGCCGATCAGAACATCGGAGCTGCCGCCCGCATTTAGCGTGTCGTTGCCGCCGAAGCCGAGCAGCAGATCGTTGCCGCCATTGACGGAGATGGTATTCGCTCCGTCCGTCCCGGCGCGAAGGGTGAAAGTGCTCCCATCGAAGTCCACTTCCTCGATGCTGCTGAGGGTGTCGGCCCCGTCCGGGCTGCCGGCACGGTTGTCCGTGACGACGACGTTCGCGCCGCTCAGAGCAAAGGCATAATTTGCGATCGCACCGCTGAACACGGCCCTGTCGGTGCCGCCGCCGCCGTTCAACGTATCGTTGCCGCCGCCGCCGGTGAGCACGTTACCGTTGCTGTTCCCGGTCAGCGTATCGGCAAACGCGCTGCCAGAGAGGTTCTCGATGTCGGTCAGCGTGTCAGTGCCGGCGCCGACGGTATCTTGTGCGCCTGCAACGGCCAGCGACACCGTCACGCCGCTGCCGGCGCTGGCATAGCTCGCCGTATCCGAGTCGCCGACGCCACCGTGCAGCCTGTCATTACCTGCGCCGCCGTCGAGCGTGTCGTTCTCGTCCTGGCCGAACAGCGTGTCGTTGCCGGCGCCACCCGCCAGCGTGTCGTCGCCGTCATCGCCATACACGATGTCGTCGCCGGCGGTCGCGAACGCGGTGAGGTTCGAGCCGCCGTTGCCGTTCGTGCGGATATTGAACGTCTCGTCGACAAACTTGCCGGTCGGGTCCGTCGACCTCACGATGAGCGTATAGGTCTGGTTGGCGGCCATCGCCGAACCCGTGCGTGTGACGACGCCTGCCGGACTGATCGCGAAGTTCGCGCTGCTGCCGGGCAGGAGCGCATACGTGAAGCCGCTGGCGCTGTCGGGGTCGGCTGTCGCCAAGTTGGCAATGATCGCGCCCGCAGCGGGGAGATCGCTGTTGCCCGGTGCAACGCCATTCCACTGGATGTCGGTAGGGAGCAGCTTTTCCGGGTTCTCGTCGTTGATCAGGATAGTGAACTGCCGTGTCGCCAGCAGCAATCCGCCGTTGGCAAGCGTGTCGGTGTAGCTGTCGATGACGATCTGATATTGATGATCGGCATCGGTCTCGTAGTCGATCAACGCGCCGTTCGCGACTTGGAGCTGATAGTTGGGCGCCAGCTCGGTGCCGGTATTGACGAGCTTGAATCGCCCGCCGGCATCGTCCGCCAGCACATGGGTCAAGGTGACGATATCGCCGTCCGTCGGCCCTCCCGGCGTCGCCAGCGGATCGTAGTCGACACTGAACGGGATAGTCGGGATGACCACGGTGTTGGGATTGGCGTTCTCGGTCACGGTGAACCCGGCGAGCGGCGCATCGGTCGGCGCCGAGGAAATCCGCTCCGTCACGCCATTGGCGTCCTTGAACACCGCAACCGCACGCAGGATGTGACCTGGATCCACCGGGCGCACGGTGTAGGTGAGGCTGGTCTGGATCGTCGCCCAGCCGGCATTGCTGCCGATTTCGGTCGTCTGCCATTCGAAGTTCAGCCCGACCGGCAAGCCCGTCGCCGGGTCGATCGGAATGCCGTCCAGATCGCTCAGGTCCGACAGCGTCGCCGTCAGCACCTGCCCGACATACGGCGTGACCTGTCCGGGCGTTGCCGGATTGTTGTCGTGATCGAAGGGCGTTGGATCGTTGATCGTCACCGTTCCCGTGGCAACATTGTTGGTGCCGCCGATCCTAATGGTTTGGTCGGAGAACTGAAGCTGTTCGATGTTCTTCAGCAGATCGACGTCATCGGTCAGCGCTCCTCGGCTCGCTAGCGTCAGCGGCTGACCGTCGGGACCGACGATGGTCGCGCCGACAAGTCCGGTGTCGCGGTCGCGGACGGAGATGAAGCCGTCCCCGTTGACGTCATGGGCTTGCGTCAGGACATTGCCGCTGCCGTTCACGCCATCGGTGGTGCGGCCTTCGATATCATATTCGGCAAGCATGCCCTGGAAGATGGCGGTGTCGACGCTGCTGTTGTCGGCATCGCCGTCCAGAATCTCGCGCACGATGCTCATGTTGCCGGGATTGATGGTCCGGTCCAGCAGCAAGGAGGTGAGCGACCGGCCCTCGAACGCCGGGCTCGTGAAGTCGGGATTCCCGTCCGCGTCCACGCGGAACACTTTGCCGGCATGGGGTCCCATGACGGTCGTGTCCGTGCTGAGCGACTCGGCCGAGTAGGTGCCCGCATTCGGCCCGCTCGGGATGACGATCTTGATTCGAACGTTCAGCCAGGCGTCACCGTCGAGAACGTCATAGCCGCCGCGGCCGCGCAGAAAATCGTTGCCGTCGCCACCCATCAGGATATTGCCGTCCCGGTAGCTGGTCACGCCGGTGCCGAACAAGGTTTCAAGGCCCTTGATCGGCGCGCCGACGGTTGTCCCGCCGAGCAGCTCCCGCAATCCGTCGATGCGATCTATGCCTTCCTCGGTGAGGATGTGGTCCGTGAAGAGCACCACGGGAATCGCGTCCGGCGCCGATGATCCGCCGACATGGCCGCGATCATCGCCGTCGAGCTGGTCGTGGAACACCCAGCCCGACAACCCCTCGACCTGGTCGAAGCGGTCGCGCAGGACGTCGTTCGGAATGGTGGTGAAAATGGGGATCTGCAAGTCGAACTGCACCGCGCCGGTGTCGTATTTGCCGATGCCCCAATCGAAGCCGAACATGCCTTCATAGCGGAAGACGCTGGGCCCCGAGCCCATGATGTCGTCACCCGACTCGGCGTCGTAGTCCGTCTCGTCGCCCTGGCCGAACAGCACGTCGTGGCCAATGATCGGGCTGTTGAAGAACAGCTCCGAGTTCTCACCCGCAATGGTGTCGAACCCGGCGCCGCCCTCCATCCAGTCGTTGCCCTCGTTGCCGAGGAGGAAGTCTTTGCCGGCACCGCCGAGCACGAAGTCGTCGCCGGTTCCCGCGAACACCTCGGATGCATCCTGCCCGACCAGGATGACGTCGACGCCCTGTTCGCCGAACATCAGGTCGGCGCCGCGCGCGCTGCTGATGACGTCATTGCCTTGGTTGCCGCGCAACACATCGTCGCCGAACGGATCCTCGATGATGTCGTCGCCTTCACCGCCGAACACGTCGTCGGATTCGGTGCCGGCATTGAGGTAGTCGTCGCCGGCATCGCCCCATAGGGTATCGATCCCCTTATCGCCGTACAGCTTGTCGTTGCCCTCCGTGCCGCCGAGCACGACGTGCTCGCCGCCGAGGAACTTGAGCGTGCCGCCGATGCGGTGCCCGTCCGCACCGATGGTGCTGTTGGTGTAGTCGCGCGTCACCTTGTTGGTGAACACATTGTGGGGCTCGCCGGGCGCCCAAGTCGGATCAAGCCCGGCCGCCGCGCCGTTGTAGTCTTCTTGCGCAATGGCGTCGTCGAGCTCGAGGATATGATCCGGCGTCACGAACAGCGACCCGTTCAAGTGCGTCGAATACTTGTCGCCGAGCGCCGTATTGCGCATCACCAGGTCGGAGAATGTGTTCGGCTCGAGCTGGTTGAGGAAGTTGAGACCCTGCGTGCGGGTCAGGTAGTAGAGGCGGTCGCCGAACTGCAAAGCCTCCATCTGGTATTCGAACACGAAGTTGAAGGTCGTGCCGAGCATGCCGCCGAACTCGGGATGGGCTTCGGCCAACCCGCCGATCCACAGGTCGACGTCGTTGAGACCGCCGAGATTGGCGGCATAGGCCCCCCGGCCATTGATGAAGTCGTCTCTGCCGGCGATCGTCCCCCCGAAATCGAACACGAGCGCTTCCGCGGCGGCCCGCTTGTCCGCCAGCGTCGTGGCGCTGGTGATCGTCTCGTGCGTGCCGTAGGCCGCGATGAAATTGATGATCGACAGCGGGTTCTTGATGTTCTCGGCGAAGTCGACCCAGCTCGTATACGGCTTGAGATCGGCAAGGCCCGTGTCGTTGTAGAGTTGCGCGCGGGTCTGGTTGAGCGACGGGATGCCGGTGTCGCGGCCACGGGCGATGTTGAGCGCGCCCAAGTCGAGCGGCAGGCCCAGCAGATTGCTGCGCACGTTGCTGACGATGAATTCGTCGATCTCGTTGCCGACGTCGCGCGACAAGCCGCGGATCAGGTTGGCGTTGATCGCCGCGAGATCCTCGCCGCTGCCGATGTAGGCCTGCGGGTTGAGGAACACGGCAAGCAGGGTCTGCTGGTCGAGGTCCCCGTTGAGGAGGTCGAGGTTGTTGTCCAGGCGGTCGACCGTGCCGGTCAGCATCGAATGGCCGAAGCGGTAAACCGTATGCGCAAACTCGGCCACGATCGAGGGGTCGATCTCGGGCACGTTGTTGAAGATGAAGGGATCGACCATCGGCTGGATGCGACGCGCGAACTCCTCGAACACGAGGTGCTGATACTGCATCTCGGTACCGAAGCGGGCGGCCTGGAACAGGCGCTCGCCGTCCCAGATGAGCGTGCCGAGGTCGGCCGGAACGGACGTGACGTCCACCAGCAGCCACTCGTTCAGGAAGGCGATGTCGCCAGCGGCGGCTGACTCTAGGATCGTCGCCTTGTTGGCCTCGACGAGCCGGTTGTGCTCGGAGTGGAAGATGCTGTGGACCGCGGTCAGGGCGATGTTCTCGTTGCCGCGTCCGTCACCGGTGACGAAATGGGCGTTGAGCATCTCGTCGTCATAGGTCGTCGGGTCGTTGTCATCGCCCACGCCGGGATCGGAATCCGCCACTTGCTGGAACTCTTTGGTTCCATTGTGGTCAAGGTCGACGAAGCTGGGCGCCGCATGATGGGCGATGTCGTTGAGGAACGCGTGGTTGGTGCCGAGCGCGCCTGCCGTGGTGACGCTGCCGTCCGGATTGCCCTCCTTCAGCCAGTTGGTCGCGTGATCGGCGTCCGGCGCCATGACGAGCTGGGCGTAGCCGTTCGCGCCCGGAATGAACTTGCCGTACTGGTCGGTCAGCAGCAGCGGCACGTTGTGCACGTCGAAATCGCTCAGATTGATGCCGAGCATTTCGAGGGCCTGCGCCTTGACCTCGGCCCAGTTGCCGATGGCGCCGGCGACCGAGCCGGTCGCAGCCGCTCCATCGAGAAAACGGCCCGTGGCGACCGCTCTCGCGACGCCGGGGCCGCTGCCGTCCACGTCGACCTTCGCATACTCGCGCAGGAAAACCTGGTGCGATGCGTTCGAGGTGTAGGTCTGGTTCTGGTCGATCCACGAGGTCGTGGTGTTCTCGTGCTGTGGCACGCCATTCGCGTCGAGGCTGACCGTCGCCCGCGTCAGCGCCATGAAATTGGTGTGGCTTCCCTCGACGTAGAGCGGGTCGTCCGGCTGCAGCGGGATATAGACGGTCTCGTTGCCGCCTTTTGTGACCAGGTCGAGGCCGTGATCGAAGAACTGGCCGAAGAACGTCATCCATGCGTTGAAGCCCGGCGACAGACCGATGTCGGGCGACTGGTTCGGGATCGACTGGAGATCGGTATTGGTGAGGGCGAGGTAGTTGTCGGTGCCCGCGCGCGGATCGTCCGGCGCAACCGGGATCATGCCCGGATGGTCCGCTTCGAACTGCTCGAGCGACAGCGGGTTGTTGAACCAGGCGTCGATCGCTGCCGGATTGCTGACCGACATGTCGACGATCAGGTTGGAAATGATGCGCGGGTCGGCATCGACGACCACGCCGGGCTGGCCATAGTTGCCTTGCACGACAGGTGGCCCACCCAAACTGATGGAATCGCCGTCGGCATCGTTGCGGAACACGGGGTCGGTCAACCTTGGAAACAGCGTATCCGCCGCGCCGACGTCGCTGCGGCCGGGAAGCAGGCTATTGTAGGTGCCGTCGACCGTGCGCAGACCAGCCGGCAATTGCGCAGCGTTAGCGGCGGAGACGCCATAGGCGTCCATGATCGCTTGCAGAATCGAGACGGGGGTCGATGTGTAGCCGATCGACGTCGCCTCGCCGATCTTGATCTGCTTCAGGATGTAGTCGAGGTCGGCTTTGTTGACGGTGAAATTGGTTGCCATGACCCACTCCTAATCGGCTACATCCGCCAAGAGAGTCTTGCCCGTCGGCCACGACTGACCGACATCGCGTCCGGGCGACACGAATCAAAATTCAAGATGAGCGAGCGAATTCCGCACACACCTCTGGCCCCCAGAATTTGGCAGTTGATCCCCCCACGCAAGGGACCCATGGCGTAGGACTTTGTGCCCAGGGTCTGTCAGACCTTGGTAGGTTGCTCCGAGCGCGTCAGCCGTAGCTGACGGCAACCCGGCCGATGCCGAAGGCGCCCAACACTCCTGGAGCAGCTGCTGGCCCTCCCCAAGTATGAAGGCGGAAGCTTTCAACAGGACCAGCTCGCTCACCGCGAGCGCACAGCCAAAGAGGTGGTCGGCGATTTCCTTTCAAGCGCACAAGCGCGATCGGTCGACCTAGCTTCGACCGCATCGACAGCGTTGCGGTCCGATTTGCTCGACCCCGCTGGTGGGCACCGTGATACGCCCTGCTCTCAGTCGTGGACGGACATTGCGCTCGCCTGGAGGACGACAACGCCGATGGTGATCATAGCTATTCCCAACGCCGCGATCGCATCGGGAATTTGCCGATGCACGAGGGCGCCGGTGATGACGATGAGCGCCGTGCCAGAGCCAGCCCATATCGCGTAAGCAATGCAAACCGGCACGCTTCGCAGCGCGAGCGACAGGAGCAGCAGTGCGGTAGCATAGCCGACCAATACGATACCGTAGGGGAGAGGACGCATTGACCCGTCGCAGAACTTGAGTGCCGTCGTTGCGGCAACTTCGCCGACGATGGCAATCGCGAGGAAAAGATAGCTCATCGTTCACTCCGCACGGTCCCATGGTTTGAGATTGAACGTGTAACTGAGCCCGATGCCGATTGTGACGCCATCATTTGACCAATCCGCATGTCTCGATTTTGCGTTCTCCGCCGATACGGCAGTCAGATGTTCCCACTCTGCAAAGGCCAACGTGTTCCAGTGTTCATCGAGTCGGAACCGCCCGAACGCGCCAAGACCCACAGCTCTCATCCCCGCACCCGTCGTGTCCGAGCCATAGTTGGCGTTCATGTAGCTGCTGTCCGCAAATGACAGGCGGGGCCCGAAGGCGAACAGCATGGCCGGCGTCGCCTTCCAAACCAAATCAGCCGAAAAGTCAGCCACGTTTCCAGCACCTCCGACGGTGGCGTGTCGCAGCTCGAGACGGGTTCGCAACCACTCCGTGGGCCACAGCTCTGCAAACAGACCACCTTCCACCGAAAGATCGATCCATCCGAACGTACGGTAGGTATTGTAGCCAGCCGTCGTATGACGCAGCAGGCGCCAATCAACGACGGGACCGATACGGAAAGTGTCCGTCTCGTAGAGCTCGATTCCAAACCCATCCTTCGGATGGTCCAGCCATTCTCTGCCGTCGGCACGCCGGAAATCGAAGATTGGGCGAGCGTCCCCGCCAGATTGATTTGCACCTTCGAACCGAGGAGCGTAGATGGCGTATGAGCCGACTGTGACGAGCCAGCCCGCTGACCCGGAGGCTTCCTGTCCGAATGCAGGCAGGCCAGGAAGAGCGGTGAAGAGCATGACCACAGCGGGCCATACAGCGACGCGATACCACGGCAGGACATGGGCGTCGCCTGCGCCGTAGGCGAAATCTCCGCGCCAATAGGAACGCGTCACTTAAAGTCGTCCTCCATCTGCTTGCCGATAGACAGGTGTTTGGCTGTTTTCGCGCAAACATCGGCATAGCTGCAGAACGACGGCGGCGGCGCGATGCCCTCGGACAACAGCCGCGAATTGTCGAACGTTGTGCCACTACGAGCAAACCGACCGTAGAGCGTCAGCGCAGGCGCCAACAGCCAGGGACTTGCCCCACCGAATTTCTTGCGCTCGGAGAAGACTGTGAGTGCAAGCTGCTTCTCATCGAGATGCCGATAGCGTTCTCGCCCATGCGGCGCTGAATTCAGGCCTCGCGCAATCGCCACGTCGATGGCTTCGAACTTCGATGCAGCACCGTTTCCTGCGCTTAAGTGATACGCATCGAATTTGAGGTCGGGCCTTGTCGCCAGATCGACCAAGGCTCTCGCGACCCAGTCGACCGGCACAACGTCGATCCGATCATCGAGCGAGCAGGTAAAGCTCCCGATCAGGGCCGCAGAATGGAACACCCAGTAGATGCTGGCCGACGGCTCGACGCCGAGCTGCGTGTGCCCCACCACGATGGATGGGCGAGCCGTCACAAAGGGCAGATCCGGAAACTGTTTGCGAGCCTCTCGCTCGAATATGAGCTTTGACTCGGTGTAGGGGACAAGATGCTTGCCATTGCCATGCTGTTGGCCTTCGGGCACCGTCGCCCCGGTCTCGACGCCGACACACCAGGCAGTGCCAACATAGACGAAGCGCTTGATGTCGGCCCGATCGACGAGCGCTCTGACGAAAGCAAGGCTTGCATCGACATTAACGGCCTTGATGCGAGGGCTCTTTGAGAACGACGTGACCGCCGCTGCGTGGATGACGTGCGTGATGTCACCTATTCGGGCATCGTTGCTCAGACACGCCGTATCCTCGAGGCCGGCGAGGAATATTTGATCGTTTGTCACGAGGCTGGCGGGATCCGCAGCGGGCCGAAAGCGCTCGATAGAGCTGATAATGCGCTGCCGCGCCTCGTCGATTGATTTCGCGCGAACTAAGAGCCTCGTTTTTTTCCACAAGGGGCTCTCAAGCAGCTCGGCAAGCACGCCGCCACCAATGAACCCTGTACCTCCTGTAACAAGCAGTCCCCCGATCTTCGTACTGTCACGCGCGTCAGTCGCCGCATCGCCGTGCGATGCCCCGATATATCTCTGCATATGGTGTTCCCCCGGACTGATGGATGAACGCTAGAAGGACCACCTGTCAGTTTCCTTTCCGAGGTCTCAGCTGAACCGTTTTATCCACGCCGCGCTGCTGCCACATTCCTGCGACCACACACTTCGTACGATACCCAATTCGCTGCGAGAGAACGTCATGCGACTACTGCTCGCCGAGGACAGCGCGCGTCTGCAGACTTTGGTACGCGATGCGATCCACGCTGAAGGGTACTTGGTCGATGTTGTCGGCGGCGTGCAGGAGCTCCTCAGCGCAGCGAGCCTTGTGAGCTATGGCCTGCTGATCGTCGATCTCGGCCTCCCTGATGGAGATGGAATCGACGCCATCCGAGCTCTGAGGACGAGTGGGACGAACGCTCCGATCCTGATCATCACCGCGCGAGAAGCCGTCAGCGATCGCATTCGCGGCCTCGATAGCGGTGCTGACGACTATCTGACCAAACCGTTCAACAACGGCGAGCTGCTGGCGCGGATTCGCGCGCTTCTACGCCGACCGTCTCAGATCAACGAGCCGTTTCTGCAAGCCGGTCCACTGCAGTGTCACGAAACGAATGGCGAAGTGATTGCCGGCAATATACCCATTGTGCTGCGCCCCAGCGAGCGGCGCCTTCTGACGCTTCTGATGCGTCGCTCGGGGACAATTGTCACAAGGGCGATGATCGAAGACGCCCTCTCGGAATTTGGTCGCGAGGTTTCGCCGAACGCCATCGAGATTCTGATATCCCGTCTGCGCAAGGCAATCGCCGTATCGGTTGCCGGGCGCGTCAGGATAGAAACTATCCGAGGCTTCGGCTATGCGCTCCGGACCAACGAGGACGTGTAATGCCGCAATCGACGTCGTCGCCCAGCTTGGTGCGCCGGGTCATGCTGACCATCGCTTGTTCGTCGCTACTAGCCATGGTCCTGCAGGTCGCGGTTCTAGCGGCCCAACTTTACCTCGATGAGAAAGATCTCATGCTGACCTATGTCACGCACGAGGTTGGCAAACTTGCCCAGGCGGTGCGTGTCACTCCTGACAGCATTAAGGTCAGGCTCAATCGCATTCCCCCGCATTTCCGCGATGCCGAGCAGGAAGGATATGCATTTAAGATCTCGACCTCTGACGGAAGAACGTTAGCGTCGCGCAATAGCGACATGATCGAGGCGGTCTCTCCGTGGGTACGATCGTCAACGGGGGAGGTCCCAACCATTCGGCAGAATATGTGGGTCGCGACCCTGGAGCCGCGCCATCGCCTTAACATTGCAGGCGGAGAAAGGTTCTCGGTCCATGGCACCACTTTTCTCGTAGAGGTCGCGACACGCGGTGATCTCAGAAACTCGATGCTGCGAATCCTGATAGCTGAAATCGCCGACGATGTTTGGATGCCGATGGTCCCACTTGTCCTGCTCACTCTTTTTGGAACGGTTTTTTCGGTCCATCACTCACTCCGCCCTTTAGCTCACATGGCCCAACTTGCAGAATCGGCATCGCTGTCCCAGCTATCTCTCGATGCCAACCGCCGTGCGTTGCCGCGCGAGGTATTGACATTTGTCGTCGCCATCACCTCCCTGCTGGCCCGCGTCCAGGAACTTCTGGCAGCTCAGCGCATCTTTGTCGCGCGCGCTGCTCACGAGCTGCGAACCCCCATCGCCGCACTCATGCTCGAAGTCGATCGTCCAGCGACGGGCAACGCCGTACGTCTCAAATCGGACATCGGCAGGCTAAGCCAGATGGTCGACCGCCTTCTCACCCTGTCGCGCCTGGAAACCAGAGAGATTGCCGAGCCCCAACTCATAGATCTGGAATTCGTCGCCGAGGAGATTGTCGAACAGCTGGCACCGTTGGCGCTGAAGACGCGGCATAGCGTCTCGCTCGTCGTAAAGAAGCCAACGACGGTCACCGCCGACCTCAATGCCGTTCAGCAAACATTGCGCAATCTCATACAGAACGCCATTGTCCACACTCCCAATGCGACTCCTGTCGCCGTCACGGTTGGGCCAGAGTTCAGATTGGAGGTATCCGACAATGGGCCCGGATGGGGCGCGTTTGACCCGAAAGTGGACATCGCGCCGTTCGCCGTCGGATCTCGATCTTCGGGAACGGGCCTGGGATTATCCATCGTCGTCAAGGCGGCAGACCTGTTAGGTGCGGTAGTCCACTGGAACCATTCCGACAGCGGCGGCGTCCGTGTCGTCATTGCGCGATCGACGTGACGCGATGTGCTTGGCCTTATCGAGCGCGCTCAGGGCCGCGCGCCTGTCGTGACCATCCTACAGCCCGGTGCACCGTCATGACCCCCATCCTGCCGTCGTCCGCAATCGCGATGCGCCGGCCTACCTCGGCATAGACGTCTTCACCTATAAGGGGCAGGCGGTCTCGAGGATCATGACGTTCACATGGAAGCGGGCAGGGTATGCGCTGGCCTTCCATACGTCCGCGTGCACGACCTCAGCACACCTTCGGCCGGGGCCGGCCGCCCCAACGGCTACGAGGCGACGATCGAGGCGGCGCAAGAAGACCTCATCCTGCGTCGGGCGCGCGAGATCTACGCGCAGGGGCATGGGTAGGCCGCCGGGGCTGTACGCGGCCAAGTCACCGTCTTCAGATCCCACGTCCCCAGTAGCCGCACCAGCGGTGGATACTCCAGCTGAGATTCTGCTCGTAGCCCTGCAGTGTCGAATATTTCGGCAATTTGAGCTCCGTATCGGCGGGACTGAAGCACTTACCTGCGTCGGATGACCTTTTCACTTCGGCAGACAGGTCAGTCATGAAGGCAAGCTGCTCCTCCATGTCCTTCTTGGTGCCGAGCCGCCCGTTGGGGCCGGGATGGCCCGGAATCATGCGCTCCCAGTTCAACGCCAGCGTCCTCTTCAGGGAGGCCTCCCACTCGACCGGATAGGAATCGTTCACGGCCAGCCGCGATGGCACGGAGCCGAGCGCATTGAAGTCGACGGCGAAGAGAATTTTCTCCTTCGGCAGAAGCATCACCAGAGACGAGTCCGAATGGTTCCTTCCGACGTAGATCAACTCGAGCGTTGTGCCGCCCAATTTGATCGTGCGTTTGTCGTCCACAGTCTGATCTGGAATGACCACGTCGAGGCCCTTCAGCGTCGCCAGCCGTTCCTTGGCGCGACGGTGTGCGATCACGACGGCGCCCGCGTCCTTGAACGGCTTACCGCCGGCAACATGGTCATAGTGATGATGGCTGTAGACGAGATACTTGATCGGCGCTTGGGTGATTTTCCGTATCTCTTCGAGATAGGTGGTTGCCGCCTGCGGCCGCCCGTAGCTGATCGGATCGGTGGCGATCACGCCCGCCGGCGTGACGACAAACATTGCCTGATGGTTCTGATATCGGAAAATATAGACGTTCTCAGTGCCCTCGACCTTGGTTGTGGCAAAGGTGGGTGCCTGAGCTAGAGCACCGGTGGCGGATGCAAGAAGAATTGCCGCGACGATCGTCATATGCATGGGCGCTCATCCCTAAACGCGATCTCTGTGGGAAGAGCACCATACCTAAGGACTTCGTCTCGGCCTAGACTCGTTGGCGTTGGCGATCAGTGGGAGCGAACGAGATCTACGCGCAGGGGCATGGTTGAGGTCTCAGTCGTTTGTCAGACGACTGGATAGCCTTTCGAGAGCCACCGCGCTATCGGTTGGGAATTGTAGGCGCTATACTGAGCACGTGGCGGTGAGCTTGCACGCACACACCAAGGAAAGACCGGCGATCTAGTGCTAAGCGTCAACTAAGGAGTGCCGGCTGCGATGGTTGCAACCATTCCGCTCCCTCGCGCCCCCAGCATAGCGGTGACGGCTATCCGTTACCGCAACGTTGACGCTTCGGCGAAATGGCTTCAATCGGCGTTCGGTTTCAACTTTCGCGCCAAAATGCTGGACGACGAAGGTCGTGTCGAATTTGTCCAGCTGACTTGCGGCAATCATCTCTTCGTCATGGTGCCAGTCGGTGTTTCCGAACTCGACGCCTTTATGCGTCAACCCGACGAGATCGGCGGCGCCGAAACCCAGAGCTGCTATCTCGTTGTCGACGACGTCCAGCAGCATCACTCTCGCGCCCATGCAGCCGGGGCACACATCGTCAGTGCGGTGAAGGCCTTCGACAAGGGAGGTCAGGGATATACGTGTCGCGACCCGGAAGGCCACCTGTGGAGCTTCGGCAGCTACGATCCATGGTCCGAACCTTCGGTTAGCCTCGCTCAGGCCCCAGCAAGCTCCGCGGGAAAGCGTCTTTCAATGCCGGGATCGTTTGCTGCCCTGGGAGCGGTTCTGGTGCTGGGTGCGTGCTGGGTGCTTTGGCATGCTTTCACGTCCCCTAGCGAAACAGAGGTATGGTTGCTCTCGCAATTGGAGCTCGCGAATAAAAACAAAAATCAAGCGATCGAGCTTGCCGCTCGCCACAAGGCGGACATGATCAAGGAGCGCGCCGCCGGAGAATTGCTAAGGCTCGAGTCACAGCGCGCAAATGACCAGTTGGCACTTGAGCGCCAAGCGCGGGAAAGCGCCGAAAAATCACTCCATCAGAGTGAGATGAAAGCTGCGGTGGAGCGCAGTGCGAAGATTGCCACGGAGGAAGCGGCGGAAATCGCTGAGGTGGCAGCGCGCGAGCGAGCATTGAAGGACACGGCCGAGGACGCCGCGGCGGCAGCGATGAGGGAGCTGATGGTTGCCAACGCCGCAAGACTAGCGGCGGCCAAGGAGGCTGCGGAGCAAGCGAGGCGCGAGCGGCCGGCAAGCGAAAGCGAGATCAATGAAGCGCATAAGCCGGCACATCGTCCTTCGGTAGGCAAAGTCAAGTCCGCAGACCAACCCGCACGGACCAAGAAAGCTGCGAACGTGCCCGGCTCCGAGCAACCGTTTCCGCCCATGTTGCCGTGGTGACGAAGGAAGGGCCCCTTTGCCTTGAAGACCAATTGAGCGGGACCCGCAATCGCGCCTTGCCCGCGACCGCATGGTAGTCGCTCAAGCGCGGGCTAGGTTACCAACTCTGGAGGCAATTGAGTGCGGCTCCGGGCGGCTGGCCCTCAACGGATTTGCCCGGAGCCTCGGACCGTCTACCCGCCGCGTTATCGGTCCTTGTGCATGTTGTCATCCGTCCGCGGAATGCAACTTCGCTCCGACCGCATGACAGACATTGTGACATATTGTGAACACGAGTGCTCAGCTCGAGCATCTTGCGACCCTGCGCACGAGCGACCAACCGAAGCCTAGCTTCGATGTGCCGATATCAGGTGCGCCATGTGGAAACGACATTCGGACGCTCCCTCTGGTGGGCACCTTGAGGCGTGAAGCGGCGTACCATCGTTAACATATGAAATATGCAGTACTGTTGTTGCTCTTCCAGCATCGAACGAACTGGCGCTCAAGGACACAGGGCGCCTTATTTTTTGTTGGCTAGTGCCTCCAACCCCCGACTCGGTTTAGTCGCGCGCGATGGACAGTCATGCCGCGACCG
>JAESFN010000315.1_pt1 | contig 54810 bp, 44 predicted proteins | sample 9269411 | NCBI WGS metagenome assembly JAESFN01 (sample SAMN14505399, study PRJNA617100) | algae metagenome | isolation source: Iphinoe sp. HA4291-MV1 and co-occurring heterotrophs from trail next to... | place: USA: Maunawili Falls, Hawaii | collected 2009-07-25
TCACGCCCGCAGGCTCAAGACGCTCCGTGGCCTTACACCCTACGAATACGTCGCACGCGTCTGGACAGAAGACCCAGGCCGATTCAAGATCGACCCGTACCGCCACTCTTCGGGACTAAACATCGTAGGCCTCGTCGGTCAGCACGATGGTGCGCGAGCCGAGATGATTGAGCAGTGTGTCTGCGATCTGCCAGTCATGCGTCTGCCCTGCGGTCAGGCCGAGTCGGATCGGGAGGCCTTGCGCGTCGACGCCGACGTGGATCTTGGTCGTGAGCCCGCCGCGTGATCGACCGAGACAGTGGTCTGCACGCCCCTTTTGCCGTCGCGGCCTGCTGGTGGGCGCGAACGGAGGTGCTGTCGATCATCTGTATCTATCGGAACCGCATCAGTCCGCCCGCGTTTGGCGCCTGTTGGATCGGCAGGGGCGTGCTATGGCTTGGTATCGGCTTTATCATCTGGGATCGGACGGGCAGCATGTCGCGCCCGAGGAAGTCGAGGCGTCCGACGATCTGATCGCGATTCGCAAGGCCCGCCGGGTCGCCAACGGCTTTGGCGCAGAGCTTTTTCACGGCCGCCGCAAAATCGCTGACGTGCCGCCCACCGTGTTTGAACGCGCCTTTGCCCGGCCGGTCGGCCTGTTCGGGGCCTGACGGCCGGCAGCAACTAATCCTGTCCTACATCGCCGGCGCTGTGGCATGGCCGAGTTATGTCACAGAGCCGCGCCATTCTCGCTCGTCCCGAACCAAGTCGAGGGACACAGCCTCTCGCCGTCATCGCGAGGAGCGCAGCGACGAAGCAATCCAGCGGGCGTTGGGGCAGCACTGGATTGCTTCGCTCCGCTCGCAATGACGGGATTGGCACCGCGCATGTGAAGAAAGTGAAGCACCGGGCCGATGCCGCTGCTGTCGCTCGCTGAGGCCCAGGCCCGCGCCTTGGCACTGGCAAGGCCGCTGCCCCGCTGCGACGCCCCTCTGCTCGAAGCCGCCGGCCGCTGGTTGGTGGCGTCCGTCACCGCGCGGGTCGATCATCCGTTCGCCGACCTGTCCGCGATGGATGGCTACGCGATCCAGTTCGATGACCTGCCTGGGCCGTGGAGGGTCGTTGGCGACATTCCCGCCGGCACCCTCTCCGCCCGCGCGATCGCCGGCGGCGAGGCGATGCGCATCTTCACCGGCGCGGCACTTCCGCCCGGCGCCGACACGATCCTGATCCAGGAAGACGCAAGCCGCGATGGCAGCATCCTGCGCTTGACCGGCGACGGCCCCGCCCGGCGCGGCCAGTATGTCCGCGCCCGGGGCGGCGGTTTCCGGGCGGGCGAGATCGTGCTCCAAGGCGGCGCGCAGCTCACCCCGGCCCGGATCGGCCTCGCCGCGCTGGCTGGCCACGCCACGCTCCCGGTCCGCGCCCGCCCGCGCATCGCCCTGCTGTCCACCGGCGACGAGCTGGCCCAGCCGGGCGCCGCGCCGCGCGCCGGCCAGATTCGCGACGCGAACGGCCCGATGCTGGAGGCGTATGTGTCGCGACGTACCGCGAACATTGGGACCTTTCGAGCCATTCCGGACCAGCCGGACGCGCTGCGCGCCGCCATCCGCGAAGCCGCAAGCGCATCGGATATCCTGGTCCTGACCGGCGGCGCTTCGGTCGGCGACCACGATCTCGTCCGCGCCGCGCTGGAGGCCGAGGGCGCGGCGATCGACTTCTGGCGGGTCGCGATGAAGCCGGGCAAGCCGGTAATGGCGGGGCGGCTGGGCGACACTGTCGTGCTCGGCCTGCCGGGCAATCCGGTCTCGGCATTCGTCACCGCTTTCCTGTTCGTGCAGCCTTTGATCGCCGCGCTGGGCGGCGCTGCCGACCCGCTGCCAAAGCCGGTCCGCCTCCCGCTCGCGGCGTCGGTGCCGGCCAATGGCGCCCGGCTGGAATTTCTTCGCGCCACGCTCGAAGACGGCGCGGTCCGCCCCCTCGCCGGGCAGGAGAGTCACGACCTTTCCGTCCTTGCCGCAGCCGATGCGCTGATCCTCCGCGAGCCCCACGCACCTCCCGCCGATGCCGGCACGTTCGCGGATGTTCACCTTATCGCTTGACCGATACGGGGATGCGCCATACATGTTCCGTATTCGTTCTGCGGAGTGCCTTTGATGCTGACGCGCAAGCAACATGAACTGCTCTGCTTCATCCACGACCGGCTCGCGGAAAGCGGCGTTTCGCCCTCGTTCGAGGAGATGAAGGACGCGCTGGAGCTGAAGTCGAAATCGGGCGTCCACCGCCTGATCTCGGCGCTGGAGGAGCGGCAGTTCATCCGCCGTCTGCCCAACCGTGCCCGTGCGCTCGAAATCCTGCGCATGCCCGAAAGCGCCGATCGCAAGGTCGTGCCGATGCCGTCGCCGAAGCCCGCGGGTGTCAAGCCGCCCGTCGCCGCGAACGAGAATGTGCTGGAAATCCCGCTGCACGGCCGCATCGCCGCCGGCGCGCCGATCGAGGCGCTGGAGGGGCAGAGCAGCCTCTCCGTCCCCGCCGCCCTGCTCGGCCCGGGCGAGCATTATGCGCTGGAAGTCGCCGGCGATTCAATGGTCGAGGCCGGCATCCTCGACGGCGACTACGCCCTTATCCGCCGCGCCGAAAGCGCGCGCGAGGGCCAGATCGTCGTCGCTCTGGTCGACGACAATGAAGCCACCCTCAAATATTTCCGCCGCGAAGGCGCGATGGTCCGCCTCGACCCCGCCAACCGCAGCTACGATCCCCAACGCTACGCCCCGAACCGCGTGCGGGTGCAGGGGTGTTTAGCGGGGCTGCTGCGACGGTATTGAGCGGCCGCGACGGGTTGTGAACGGAAGTCTAGCGGCTTCGTATTGAGCTCGGCATCGCCCACGGATGCCGATCACCAGCGACATTGGTCACACGCACGCGCGGCGTTGCGCCGAATACCACCGTCACGCCACCCGTCCGCGTCAGCATCGGACGGTCGAGTTTCAGCCATGTCGGCTTGCAAGTGCGCGGCAGGCGGCGGTCGCTGACGACGATGTCGGCGGTGGCGCAGGCGCGGTTCATGCGCTCGATCGGGATCAGATAGGTGCTGCGGGTGGCGAGGATGCGCCAGTTTCGGCCGTTCCGCGTCAGCGTCGCCAGGCAAGTGTCGGCGGTGCAGGCGGCGCCGGGCAGATCGTCGAGATCGGCCAGTTCGCCATCGACGCCAGCCGCCTCGGCCAGCATGTCGCGGACGAAATCCTTGGCGCGGGGGCGGAGCAGCGCGTAGCTGCCGTCGCCGCCCCGGATCGCGAGATGGCGACCGTCGCCCGTCACTAATAGGTCCGGCGCCGGCGTCAGCAATCCCCACACCGCGCCCGCTGCGAACGGCAGCGCGCCGGCCCAGCGCAGCCGCGTCCGCCACAGCGCGATCCACAGGCCACCGCCCAGCATCAGCGCGAACGCGCCGTTCGCCATGCCCGGCAGCAGCGCCACCGCGCCGGGCGCGTGGCCGGCGGTGTGGGCGATCCACAGTAAAGCCTCGATCGCCTTGCCCGTCGCCCACCAGAGCGGCGCGCCCAGTCCGGCCAGATCAAGGATCAGCGCGAGCAGCTCCAGCGGCATCACCACGAACGTCGTCATCGGGATCGCGACGATATTGGCGAGCGCACCGTACAGGCCTTCGCGGTGGAAGTGGAACAAGGCGATCGGCGCCAGCGCGATCTCGACCGCGATGCCGCTCAGCAGCAGCGCGACCGCGCCGCGTCCGAGCCGGAACAGCGCGCCTTCTTCCCGCGCCGCGGTAAAGGCGCGCATCCTGGGATGCTCGTGCAAGGCGATAATCGCGACCACGGCGGCGAAGCTGAGCTGGAAACTAGGACCCATCAGCGCCTCGGGCCAGATCAGCAGCACGATCAGCGCGCCCGCCGCGACCAGCCGCAAGGTCAGCGCCTCGCGCCCCAGTGCCATCCCCGCCAGCACCAGCAGCGCCGCGACCAGGGCGCGCACCGTCGGCACTTCGGCGCCGCTGATCAGCGTATAGGCGATGCCGGTCACGGCGCCTGCCCCCGCCGCGATCAGCATCAGCGGCCAGCGCAGCGCGAGCGTCGGGCTCAGCGCCAGCAGCCGCAGGGTCAGCAGCATCGCCGCACCCACCGCCGCCGTGATGTGCAGCCCGCTGACCGAGAGCAGATGGGCCAGGCCGGAACGGCGCATCGCGTCGGCATCGTCCTCGCTGACATTGCCCTGGTCGCCCGTCACCAGCGCGACCGCGATGCCGCCGGGTCGCGCGTCGAGCGAACTCTTGATGTGCGTACCGATTCGCTCGCGCGCCGATCCACCGTCCGGCGCGGCGGAGAGACGAGTCACCGGCGCGAATGCCTTGCCCGTCGCCCCTAGCTGCTGAAACCATGCGGTGCGCGCGAAATCATAGCCGCCGGGCAGCGAGGCGTGCGGCGGCAGCATCAGGCGGGCGCGCAGCTTCAGCCGGTCGCCCCGGGCGAGGCCCGGCGGCGCATCCGCATTGGCGATGTTGACGCGGATGCGCGGCGGCAGCGTCGGCGCGTCGATCGGGCGCAACACCGCCCGCACGCTCTCCTGGGCCGCAAGCTGCTGGACGCGCTCCACGTCGGCGGTGAGCTCGGTGATCGCGGGTCGGGTCAGCACGGGTGCCGCCACCCATTCCGCCTTGGCCCAGGCCAGGCCGCAGCCCACGGCAATCGCGATGCCGCCCACCAGCGGGGCAAAGCCGCTCCGCCGGGCGACCCCGATGGCCAGGCCCGCCAAGGCTATCCCAGCAGCAGCGGCGATGAGGGCCAGCCACGCGGTCTCGTTCGGCAGCACGAACCAGCCGGCAATCCCGGCGCCCAGCATCACCGGCAGCCAGAGCGGCAGCTGGTCCCGTTCCGCTTCAAGCCAGCCCTCGATCCGGCCGTCCAAGAACGCGCACCAAGACCCTCTTCCGCGCGAGGCGAGCGGCATGCTAGGGGCCATCGCGTCCATATTCATCAAGCCGCAGCGTAAGGAGCATCAGCGCGTGAGCGCAAGCAGCGTCGTCACCCGTTTTGCCCCTTCGCCGACCGGTTTCCTGCACATCGGCGGCGCGCGCACGGCCCTGTTCAACCTGCTGTTCGCCCGCCACCACGGCGGCAAATTCCTGCTGCGGATCGAGGATACCGACAAGGCGCGCTCTACTCAGGAAGCGATCGACGCGATCCTGGACGGCATGACTTGGCTGGACTTGCATTGGGACAGCGAGGCCGTGTTCCAGTCCGCCCGCGCTGCGCGGCATGTCGAGGTCGCCCAGGCGTTGCTCGAAAGCGGCCATGCCTATCGCTGCTACGCGACGCCCGACGAACTGACCGCGCTGCGCGAGGAGCAGCGTGCTACGAAGCAGCCGCTGCGCTATGACGGGCGCTGGCGCGATCGTACCGACTGGCCGAACGACGCGCCCTGTGCCGTTCGCCTGAAGGCGCCGCGCGAAGGCGAGACGGTGATCGACGATCTCGTCCAGGGCCGGGTCACGGTCCAGAATGCCGAGCTGGACGACATGATCCTCCTCCGTTCCGACGGCACGCCGACCTATATGCTCGCGGTGGTGGTCGACGATCACGACATGGGCGTGACGCACGTCATCCGCGGCGACGATCATCTGAACAACGCCTTCCGGCAGCTGGGGATCATCAAGGCCCTGAATGAGACAGAGGGGGGCTGGCCGGAGCCGGCCTATGGCCACATCCCGCTGATCCACGGCAGCGACGGCGCCAAGCTTTCGAAGCGGCACGGCGCGCTGGGCGTCGATGCCTATCGCGATGAGATGGGTATGCTGCCGGAGGCCGTCTCCAACTATCTGCTCCGGCTCGGCTGGGGACATGGCGATGACGAGATCATCAGCCGCGAGCAGGCGATCGAATGGTTCGATATCGGCGGGGTCGGCCGATCCCCTTCCCGCTTCGATATCAAGAAGCTCGAGAACCTCAACGGCCACTATCTGCGTGAGGCGGACGACACGCGGCTGGCCGGGCTGGTCGCGCCGCGCATGTCGGCGCTGATGGGCCGCGATCTTGCGGCCGACGAGCAGACCTTGCTCGCCCGCGCGATGCCGGAGCTGAAGCCGCGCGCGAAAACGCTGGACGAGATCGCGGACGGCGCGCTGTTCCTCTTCGCCACGCGCCCGCTGCCTCTCGACGAGAAGGCCGCAGCCCTGCTAAGTGGCGACGCGCTAACGCTCATGGGCCAAAGCCATGACGCTCTCGCCGCCGTATCTGACTGGTCGGTGGCTGGAATCGAAGAAGCGGTGCGGCAGGTTGCGGAGAAGGCCGGAATAGGTCTTGGAAAGGTCGCGCAACCGCTGCGCGCGGCGCTTACGGGGCGCACGACCTCTCCAGGCATTTTTGATGTGTTGGTGTTATTGGGGCGCGATGAATCGCTGGCACGGCTGGCGGACATTCGCGCTTGAACAGGGGCTTGAGGAGCAAGACATATGGGTGACATGGCAAAGCTGGCGCTCGGCGGGAAAGACAGCGACTTCCCTGTGATGAAGGGGTCGGTCGGTCCCGACGTGATCGATATCCGCAAGCTTTACGCGCAGACCGGCGACTTCACCTACGATCCCGGCTTCACATCGACCGCGAGCTGCGAATCCGGCATCACCTATATCGATGGCGATGAAGGCGTGCTGCTGCACCGCGGCTACCCGATCGGCCATCTCGCCGAGCAGTCGAGCTTCATGGAAGTCTGCTATCTGCTGCTGAACGGCGAATTGCCGAAGCAGGCGGAACTCGAGAAGTTCAACTACACGATCAACCGCCACACGATGCTGCACGAGCAGCTGGCGACCTTCTATCGCGGTTTCCGGCGGGACGCGCATCCGATGGCGATCATGTGCGGCGTGGTCGGCGCGCTCTCCGCCTTCTACCACGATTCGACCGACATCACCGATCCGCAGCAGCGCATGATCGCCAGCCACCGGCTGATCGCGAAAATGCCGACGATCGCGGCGATGGCGTATAAATATTCGGTCGGGCAGCCCTTCCTCTATCCCGACAACTCGCTGAGCTATGCCGGCAATTTCCTGCGCATGACCTTTGGCGTGCCGGCCGAGCCTTATGAAGTGAACCCAGCGGTCGAAAAGGCGATGGATCGCATTTTCATTCTCCACGCCGATCACGAGCAGAACGCATCGACCTCGACCGTGCGCTTGGCCGGCTCGTCCGGCGCCAACCCCTTCGCTTGTATCGCGGCCGGCATCGCCTGCCTGTGGGGTCCGGCGCATGGCGGCGCCAACGAAGCAGCGCTCAACATGCTCCGCGAGATCGGTACGCCGGACAAGATCCCGCACTATATCGAGCGCGCCAAGGACAAGAACGACCCGTTCCGCCTGATGGGCTTCGGCCACCGCGTCTACAAGAACTACGATCCCCGCGCGACGGTGATGCAGAAGACCGTGCGCGAGGTGTTCGAATCCCTGAAAGTCAGCGATCCTGTGTTCGAGACGGCAATGCGGCTCGAGGAAATCGCGTTGAAAGACGATTATTTCGTCGAGAAGAAGCTCTTCCCGAACGTCGATTTCTATTCGGGCGTCATCCTCTCCGCGATCGGCTTCCCGACGTCGATGTTCACCGCCCTCTTCGCGCTCGCCCGCACGGTCGGCTGGATCGCCCAGTGGAACGAGATGATCACCGATCCCGACCAGAAGATCGGCCGCCCGCGCCAGCTCTACACCGGCCCGACCCAGCGCGACTATGTTGCGATCGGCGACCGCTAGAACGGCGCTGCTCGGCGCTGTCGCGCTCACTGCCTGTTCGGCCAAGCCGATCGGCGGCGAGCTCGCCGCGTCGCAGCCGGCTTTCGACGTCCAGCGCTTCTTCCTCGGCCGCACCGAGGGACGGGCGATGCTGAAGGTCATCTTCAAATCTGCTCAACCGGTGCAGGTCCAGGGCATGGGCCGGATGGAGCCTGACGGCACGCTGGTGCTGGACCAGATCGTCAAGCGGGTCGATCATGCACCCGAGCGCCGCCAATGGCGCTTTCACCCGGCCGGCCCCAATCGCTTCACCGGCACGCTGACCGACGCGACCGGCCCTGTCGCGGCCGATGTGCGCGGCAATACGCTCCACCTCACTTATCCGATGAAAGGCGGCATGCGGGTCGAGCAGTGGCTTTACCTGCAGCCCGACAGCCGCACCGCGCTCAACCGCATGGCGATCAGCAAGTTCGGGATGGAAGTCGGCCGCCTCGACGAGACGATCCGCAAGCTGGACTAGCCTTCCTTTCGGCATTCCGGCGAAGGCCGGGGTGACGATTGGGAAATTCTAGGCGGCCAGGCTGAGCGTGAAGCGGGCGCCTTGGCCCGGCGCGCTGTCGATCGTGATCTCGCCGCCCATCGCCCGCGCCAGGCGGCGGGCGATGTAAAGGCCAAGGCCGCTGCCGGCACCGTCCGACGGGTCGAGCCGCGTGAACTTATCGAAGATCCGCTGATGGTCGCCGTCGGCGATGCCTTGGCCCTGGTCGGCGACGACGATCAGCGCGCGGCCGTCCTCATGCTCGGCGCGCACCCAGATGGAGGCGTCGTCTGGTGAATGGCGCACCGCGTTGCCGATCAGGTTGACCAGAATCTGGACGATCCGCCCTTCATCCCCTGTCGCGGCAAGCTGCTCATCGATCGTCGGTGCATCGATGCGGATGCCGCGCTCGGATGCACGCACCTTCAGCAGTCCCGATGCACGGCGCGCCAGCTCGGCAAGATCGACGCGCTGGCTTTGCGGGCGGAAGTCGGTCTGCTCGATCGCCTGTAGCTCGACGAGATCGCCGATCACGCCCAGCAGATGCCGTCCGGCGCTCGCGATATCGTTCGCATATTCGGCATAGTCGCGGCGGATCGGGCCATCATGCTGCAGGCCGATCGTTTCCGCCTGGCTGACGATGCGGGACAGCGGCCCGCGCAATGCCTTTTCGAGGCGCGCGCCAAATGGGTCGGCGGCGGGTTCCTCCGGGGCTTCCTCGGGCAGCACTGTCGACGGCGCCGCGACCTGCGCCTCGCCGTCGATATGAAAAGCACTGCCGCGATAGCCAGCGAACCGGCCGCCGCCGTCGATCAGCGGCAGACCGGACAGGCGTACGCGCTCGCCGGTGGTGCGGACGACCGCTTCCTGCCCCTCGAAGCGCGCGCGGCTGGCGAGCGCGTCGAGGATCGGCAGACCATCTTCGCTCTCGTCGACGAACTGGAACAGGCGGCCGAGCGGCTGGCCGATCAGCCCTTCCCCACCCTCGTAACTCAGCGAAGCGATCTTCAGCGCCGGATCGGTTTCCCACAGCCAGTCGCCGCGCGACCGCATGAAGTCATAGACGCGCTCGCCGCTATCGTCGCTGTCGCGCGACGGCCGCCGCGCCCAGCCGCCGACCGACAGAGAAACGCCGTTGTCGTCGGGTTTGGCCTCGACCCACAGGTCGAGATCGTCGCTGCCTTCCGCCGCGATCACGCAGCGCGAGACGAGGATGCCGAGCCGTTGGGCAAGGCGCGCCATCGTCGCGATCTGCGGCACCGCGATCGGCTGGCCCAGGCCCGAACCCGCCGATTCCTGCAGCCGCTGCAGCGGCGCTTCGGCTTCGACCAGCCGCCCTTCGCGGTCGATGCGGCCATGAGCTAGGCTGCTCATCGCGCCCGCCGTTCGCGGCCGATATCGGCGATGGCGTGACGGAACGCGCGGTCCAGCCGCCAGGTCCGCACCGCGTCCTGCGCGGCCACTGCCTCAAGGTCCAGAAAATCGTTCACCCGCTCCTCGAGCTTGCCCTCGCTCACCCGGTTTATCGCGGCCATCTGAAGCAGGATAGGGGCCGCGACCTGAGTCGAGGCGTTGATCGCGCGCAGCAGCACGGCCAGGGCGCCGATGCCGGGATCGGCGGCGAGCAGGAATGCCGGCGCGAAATCGATCCGCGCCCGCACGGCCAGCATCGCCACGAACAGGCTGAAGCGGCCGGCGCGGAACAGTTCGAACAGCATCGCGTCACTGCCGTCGAGCGCGATGGCGACCCGCATCGCTGCGGCTTCCAGCGTCTGGCCCTCGTCATGCGTCGAAAGGCGATTGGCGACGACCGCCGACAGCGCCTCGTCGCGCGCTGAGGCGGGCAACCCTGTCGAACGATCGAGATAGTCGCGCAGCGCCGCCGCCGCCCACCAAAGCAATTTGTGGAGCAGGTCAGCCGGCAGGTCGCGCATCGAAAGATATGGCTCGCCGTGGCTACCGCTGCGGCGATTCTCGGCGAGCTGAAGCACCGCTTCGGTTTCGGGAGGGATGTCGAGCTCGACGGTCGGCGCCGGGCCTGGATCGATGTCCGCCACACGGCGGATCGCCTGGCAGATGCGATGCTCCTCGACACGCGTGAGCAGCAGCGCGACCAGCTCGCGGTCCTTCAGCACGCCGGCGCGGTCGAAGATTGGGCGCACGATCGGGATGCGGGCGACGCCCAGTACAGGCGGCGCGGCCTCGGTCAACCGGGCGATCACGCCGGCGCGCAGCTCATGATCGATCTCGGTCACCAGCCGGTCCAGCATGTTGGACATGGCCGCGCGCTGACTGTCGGTCGGTCGCACGAAATCGGGCAGGAACAGGTCGTTTATCGCCGCGGTCAGGCGGGCATCGGCATGACGCGCGACCTGGGCCGCTTCGGCCAGCAGCCGATCGGGTCCTGTCAGTGCGGGATCGCTTCCATCGCGCGCGGTAAGAGCCATTGCGGCCAAAGATTTAAGTGGAATCGGTAAAAGACGCATTAAGGAGCGCTTGGCGGATGCGGCCGCGCGCCATACAGATTTGAGCCGATGAAGCGCTGGCTGCTCCCCCTGCTGCTGATGACCGCATGCAGCGGATCGGACGATGAAGGGCCGATCCGGGTCAGCGTGATCGGCGGACCGCCGCATCTGGTCGATCCCAACCGCGAGGCGCCCGACCCGACCGAGCGGGTGCTGCTCGGCGCGGTCGCGGAAACGCTGGTCGCCTATGACGAAAATGGTCAGGTCACCCCCTCGCTCGCGCAACGCTGGGTGGTGACGAGCGATGGACTCAGCGCAATCTTCCGGCTGCGCCGCGCAACCTGGCCGAATGGCAAGGCGGTGACATCCGATGAAGTCGCACGCCGCGCCCAGGCGATCATCGCGCCCAACAGCCACAACCCGCTGCGCGATGCCTTCGATTCGATCGAGGAAATCAGCCCGACCACGCCCGATGTGATCGAGTTTCGCCTGACCACCCCGCGTCCGCCGCTGCTGGAGCTGCTTGCTGAGCCCGAATCGAGTATCCTTTCCCGCGCGATGATGACTTCCGGCCCTTACCGCATCGATCATCGTGCCGGGGCGGCGGCCACGTTGAAGGCACGTGCCAAGCCTAATGAGTTCGCGCCGCCCCTGCCCGATATTCATCTGAGCGGCGACCGCGCCGCGGGCGCGATCGTGCGCTTCCAGCAGGACCTGACCGATCTGGTGCTGGGCGGCACCTATCGCGACTGGCCGATCGTGCGGATCGCCCAGCCGCGCGCGCGACTGCTCCGGCTCGATCCGGCCGAGGGGCTGTTCGGGCTGTCCGTCGTGAAGACGGGCGGCTTCCTCGCCGATCCGCTCAACCGGCAAGTTCTCGGCATGGTCATCAACCGCGACGCGGTGCTGGATGCGTTCGATGCGCCAGGCTGGCTCGCGGTGCTGCCGGTACTGCCCAAGCGCTATCGCTCTGCCGCCGATCCGAGTTTCCCGCCTTGGGCGATATACGACCTTGATGGCCGAATTACCGAAGCGCGACGGCGCCTGCAGCTGTGGCAGGCGGCGCATACCGGCCCGATCCAGATCCGCCTCTATCTTCCTCCCAGCCCCGGCAGCACGCTGCTCTACGGCCGCGTCGCCGCCGATTGGCGCCGCGTCGGCATAGAGGCGGTGCGCAGCGGCGAAGCCGAGGCGGATGTGAGGATGGTCGATGTCGTGGCGCCGGGCGGCAGCGCGCTCTGGTATCTGGACACGCTCGCCTGCCCGTCGGCCGATGCCTGCTCCGAGGAAACTGTGCAGGCGTTGGACGGCGCGCGTGACGCCCAGTCGCTCGCCGAGCGGGGCGTCCAGCTGGCGACAGCCGACCGCGCCCTGGCGGCATCGGGCCTCTACATCCCGATCGCCCGTCCGTTGCGCTGGTCGCTCGTTTCGACGCGGCTCACGCTGTTCAAGGAAAATGCGCGTGCCTGGCACCCGCTCACGGCCTTGATCAAACCGGCCCGCTAGCGAAACCGGATCGGCATCCCCACGTTACGGCTGTAAGGAGACTTGGATGGCCAGCCGCTACCGCCGCGCCGACGACATTCTTCGCAGCTTGCCGCGTTTCGACGAGCCACAGGGCGTGCGCCGCCGCGTCGAGGCGATGGAAGGCCTGCTCGAACGGCTGATCACGATCCCCGGCACCAAGCGCCAGCTGGGCCTCGACGTCATCCTGGACGTCATCCCCGGCGTCGGCAGCATCGCCGCCGGCGCGATGGGCGCCTATATGCTCTGGGAAGCGCGCAATCTCGGCATGTCCAAATGGCAGATGACGCGGATGGCCGGCAATGTCGGCGTCGATACGCTGTTGGGCATGATCCCCTGGGTCGGCGCGATCCCCGACTTTTTCTTCCGGTCGAACACCCGCAACCTGCGCATCATCAAGCGCCATCTGGACCGGCATCACCCGGCGACGGTTACGATCGACGGCCTCAGCCGCAGCGCGCGCTGACGACGCGGCCGGCCTGATCGAGTTCGAGATTGAGCCGGTCCGCCCGCAAATCCTGCGTGACCGGCTCGCCTTTGCGATAGACGCGAACGCTGGCCGCGCCGGTCGCTTCCTGCGCGCGCGCTTTCAGCGCTTCGTCCAGCATCTTGCCGGTCACGAAATCCAGTTCGGACACATCGCAGCCTTCCATCGCCGGCGGGTGCGCCAGCGCGGGCCGCGCGGTCTTGGTCTTTTCGGCGAAGCTCGGCCCAAGCATCAGGGCGGCGGCAAGCAACAGCTTGATCATAAGCTTACAAAATCCAGTCCAATGTCCGCGGCCGGGGCGGATTGCGTGATTCGCCCGACCGAAATGTAGTCGACGCCCGTCTCCGCGATGGCGCGGATCGTGTCCAGCTTGACGCCGCCCGAGGCTTCGGTCGGCACCCGCTTGCCCACCAAAGTCACCGCACCGCGCAGGGTCGGGGGGTCCATATTGTCAAGCAGCAGCCGTGTCGCGCCCGCCGCCAGCGCCGGCTCGATCTGATCGACGCGGTCGACCTCGACGATGATCTCGGCGATGCCTGCGTCCTTCGCCCGCTTCACAGCTTCCCCGACCCCGCCGGCGACCGCGACGTGATTGTCCTTGATCATCGCCGCATCCCACAGGCCCATGCGGTGGTTCCGCGCCCCGCCCATCCGCGTCGCGTATTTGTCGAGCAGACGCAGGCCCGGGATGGTCTTGCGCGTGTCGAGCAAGGTCGCGCCCGTACCGGCGATCGCCTCAACGTAGCAGCGCGTGAGCGTCGCTATGCCGGAGAGATGCTGGATCGTGTTCAGCGCGGACCGCTCAGCCGTCAGCATCGGCCGGGCAAGGCCGGTCAGCCGCATCAGATCAGTGCCGGCGGCGACCTGATCCCCGTCCTGCGCCAATATCTCGATCTCGACCGCCGGATCGAGCGCGCGGAAGAAAGCGGCGGCTACGGGCAGCCCCGCGACCGTGATCGCGTCCCGGCTGTCCATCACGCCGGCAAAGCGCGCATCGGCCGGAATAACCGCCTCGGAAGTGACATCCCCGCCAGCCCCCAGATCCTCGGCGAAGGTCGCGCGAACAAAGGCGTCGAGGTCGAAGCCGGACAGATCGAAGCTCATTTCGTGGGAAGCACCTGGTTCAGGAACTCGATCAGCAGCGCCGCGCGCTTGGCATCCTCGGCATGATCCGCACCCACCGAATGCCCGCCTTCCATATATTCGTGATAATAGACTGGGTTGCCATATTCCTTCAGCTTTGCCGCCATCTTGCGAGCATGCCCGGGGTGGACCCGATCGTCCTTGGTCGAGTTGTAGAAGAGTAGCGGCGGATATTTCACGCCCTGCCGGATATTCTGGTACGGTGAGTATTTGGAAAGATAGGCCCATTCCTCCGGCTTGTCCGGGTCGCCATACTCATCGACCCACGATGCGCCCGCGAGCATGTGCGAATAGCGCTGCATGTCGCCCAGTGGCGATCCGGAGATGACCGCGCCGTAGAGATCGGGATGCTGGTTCACCGCCGCGCCCACGGTCACACCGCCGTTCGACCGGCCGGAGATCGCGATCCTGCCCTTGGCGCTGACGCCGGTGCGGACCAGGTCCTCCGCCACCGCCTGCAGATCGTCGAACACGCGCTGATGATTGGGCTTCACCGCCGCTTCGTGCCAGCGCGGGCCATATTCGCCCCCGCCGCGCAGATTGGCGAGCACATAGGCATTGCCTTCCTCGACCCAGAACAGGCCGAGCGGGCCGGCGCGATAAGGCTGGCCGGTCAGATAGGTCGGCGTCTGCGCGGCCTTGAAGCCGCCATAGCTGTGGATCAGCGCCGGCAGCGGGCCTTTGCTCGCCTTGTTGCGGACTAGAAAATACGGGACGCGCGTGCCGTCCTTCGAAATCGCGAATCGCTGCTCGACGCTGAATTTGCTGGCATCGAACGTCGCCGGGAGACGCTGCACCAGTTGCGGCCCGCCCGTCGGCGTGACGGCGTAGAGCGAGGGCGGGGTCAACATGCCCTCGACCGTCACGAACGCCAGATCGGCCGTGCCGGAGGCCTCGACCAGCTGCACGGTGTTGTTGCGGGCGAGCGGGACCGGTGTCGCCGCCCAGCGGCCGTCCGCGCCGCGCTTCAGCGCGAGCAGCTGGCCGGAAACGTCATCCAGCACCTTTACCCACAGCACCGAGTCCGACGCGGAGACCTGCTCGATCGCCTGCTTTTCGGTCGGCGCCGCCGCTGGATCGGCTAGCGACCAGGCCACGAGAGCGCCCTGCGGAAAGCTCTTACCGCCCGCCGTCAGGGGGCTATTCAGCAGCGCGACGAGGCGGCCGCCCAGCACATCCTTGTAATCGGCGTCGTCCGGCACCGGCAGCTTCACCGGCTTGCCGTCCGCCAGCAGATAGGTTTCGCGAGTCCAGAAACTCTTGCCGCGCACGAGGAACAACAGGCGCTTGCCGCCGTCCCGCACCGAGAAAGGCGACACCGAGATGTCGGCCTTCTCGCCCGTCATCAGCGTCGGCGCGTCGGCGAGCTTGGCGCCGCGCTTCCAGAGCTTGACGATGCGCGGATAGCCGGAGTTGGTCAGCGTGTCGGGGCCATAGTCCGTCGCGACCAGCAAGGTATCGGCATCGGCCCAGGCGACATTGCTCTTCGCCTGCGGGACGGTGAAGCCGCCCTCGACGAACTTGCCCCCCGGCACATCGAATTCGCGCACCACATCGGCATCGGTGCCGCCGGGACTCAGCGAGACGAGGCAGCGTTTATAGTCCGGCGCAAGACAGTTGGCGCCGTGCCACACCCAGCTCTTGCCCTCCACCTTGCCAAGCGCATCGACATCGATCAGCACCCGCCACGCGGGTTTGCCCGCGCGATAGGCGGCGAGCGGCGAAATGCGCCACAGCCCGCGCGGGTTTTTGGCGTCGCGCCACAGATTGGTGACGAAATCGCCCTGCACCGCTTCCGGCGCGGCGATTTGCCGCTCGTCGTCCAGGATCGCCCGCGCGCGGCTGCGATACTGCTCATAGCCTGGCATCGCGGTCAGCTTCGCCTCGGTGTCGGCGTTCCACGCCTTCACCTGATCCAGCGCGCGCGGCCCCTCGATTTCCTCCAGCCAGAGATAGGGATCACTGCCAGCGGGCGGAGCGGCGGCAATCAGCAACAGGGCGAAAGGCAGCAAGGCGCGGCGCGACATCGGACCTCCGGGTCGGGAAACGTCGCGACGCTACAGAGACTTGGGCGGAGCTGCTAGTCCCCTGTCACCCGCACCGGGCCGAGATCGCCAAGGCCCACGGTGCCGCTCGCCATCGCTAGCATGCGATCAAGGCTGGTCTTGGCCTTCAGGCGCAATTCCTCGTCCAGCTCGATGCGCGGTTCGAGATCGCGCAGCGCCACGTAGAGCTTCTCCATCGTATTCAGCGCCATGTACGGGCAGATGTTGCAGTTGCAGTTGCCGTCGGCGCCCGGCGCGCCGATGAAGACCTTGTCCGGCACCGCCTTTTCCATCTGGTGGATGATGTGCGGCTCGGTGGCGACGATGACGGTGTCGGCTTCGGATTTTTTGGCGTAATCGAGGATCGCGCTGGTCGAGCCCACGAAATCGGCATGGTCGAGCAGATGCGGCGGGCATTCGGGGTGCGCCAGGATCGGCGCGTCGGGATGCTTCACCTTCAGCTTCAGCAGCTCGGTTTCCGAGAACGCCTCGTGGACGATGCAGACACCCGGCCACAGCAGCATCTCCCGCCCGGTCTTGCGCGCCAGATAGCCGCCGAGATTGCGGTCCGGCCCGAAAATGATCTTCTGCTCCTTGGGGATTTGCGACAGGATTTTTTCGGCCGACGAGGAGGTGACGATCACGTCTGACAGCGCCTTCACCGCCGCCGAGCAATTGATGTAGGTCAGCGCGATGTGATCGGGGTGCTCGGCGCGGAAAGCGGCGAACTTCTCGGGCGGACAGCTATCCTCCAGGCTGCAGCCGGCATCCATGTCGGGCAGCACAACGATCTTTTCGGGGCTGAGGATTTTCGCCGTTTCCGCCATGAAACGGACGCCGCAGAACGCGATCACGTCGGCGTTCGTCTCCTGCGCCTTGCGGCTGAGTTCCAGGCTGTCGCCGACAAAATCGGCCAGGTCCTGCAGCTCGGGCTTCTGATAGTAATGCGCGAGAATGACCGCATTGCGCTCCTTGCGCAGCCGGTCGATCTCCGCCCGCAGGTCAAGCCCGGTCAGCTTGCCGCCAATGCCACCGCGTGCGTCCAATTTCAGAACTCCTCTTTGACCGCACGTAGGAATAAGCCCGGTCCTCGGCAAGGATCAGCGGGCAACAGCTTCCTTCAGCGGCGTCGATCGGTCCATCCGTTCGGTCGTTCGACCTTCGTTGGCGAAGCGAACCACTACCTTGGCGTCGGCGATGCCGGCACCGCGCAGGAAAAGCTCCGCGTTGGCCGCCACCGCGTCGCGCGCGCTCGCCTCCGCCATGCGCAGCAGTTCGGGCGCCTTGGCCAGCGACGCCGCCTCGCGTCGGGCCTTGATCGCGTTGCTGCGGCCAAAGTCATCCCATGTCGCGGCAGCCGCTGGCGGGCCGGTGCGAAAGACCCTCCTGGCGACCGGATCGACTTCGGCCGGCTGCACGATCACCGGCGGAACCGTCACGGTCGCGGTGCGGGTCGCATTGTTCCAGCTTACGTCGCGGTCGGTCATCCGCGACAGGTCCACCGTGTACCGCACGCGCGCGGGCAGGATACTGGTTTGCACGCGATCCAGCATGTCGACCATCCCGTCCACCTTCGTCGTCGGCACCGTCACCAGCTGAGCGCGAAAGACAGTCAGCTCGTTTTGACGCTGGAACCCGGTCACCATCGGCTGAACGGAGAAGCTGTCATCTGCACGCGACATGAAAAGCGCGTAGCCGAGCGCGCCGGCTGCCAACGCCACCAGAATAATCAGGAACGTCGCACAGCCGCCGCGCGCGTTCACACCGTCCGCCATACATCTCCGTCCTGCCGGACAACGCCGCGATCTTTAAGCTCGATCAGATGCGCCAGCACGGATCGGCCGGCGGCGCCGTGCAGGCGCGGATCGATGCCGACATACATGCGCTCGACCATCGCCGGGATTGCGAAAGCGCCCTCCCCCAGCAGCCGCAGGATCTGTCCCTCGCGTTGCTTGCGGTGGCCGGCGAGACCGCGCACGAACCGTCGCGGATTATCGACCGGATCGCCGTGCGCGGGATAATAGACGCGGTCCTCCCGTCCCATCAGCCGATCGAGGCTGGCCATATAGGCGGCCATGTCGCCGTCGGGCGGCGAGACGACGGTCGTCGACCAGCCCATCACATGATCGCCGGTGAACAGCGCGCTGCTCTCGTTCAGGCTGAAACAGAGATGATTGGAGGTGTGGCCAGGCGTCGCCACGGCCTCCAGCGTCCAGCCTGGGGCGGACATGCATTCCCCATCCGCCAGCACGCGGTCGGGATCGTAGGTGGTATCGAACGCCGCATCCGCGCGCGGGCCACTATCGTCGAGCACGAGCGGCGCGCAGCCGATCACGGGCGCGCCGGTCGCTGCCTTCAACGCCGGCGCGGCCGGGCTGTGGTCGCGGTGGGTGTGGGTGCACATGATCGCGACGACGCGCTCGCCCGCCACCGCGTCGATCAGCGCCTGGACATGATCGGGATCGTCCGGGCCGGGGTCGATCACCGCGACCTCCCCATGCCCGACGATATAGGTTTGCGTGCCGGTATGCGTGAACGGCCCCGGATTGCCAGCCAGCACGCGGCGGACCAGAGGTTCGAGCTCAATCACGCGGCCGACGGGCGGTTTTTCCATCCCTATCGAATGGGTAACGCCGCCCGCTTTGGCAAGGGCGGGTGGTTACCGCTCCGCCTTCAACCTTGCGATCTCGCGGTCGATTCCGGCGAGCGCCGCTGCGCGCGCGCGGCGGTTAATGTCCTGATCGTCGAGCGAATCGGCGACCGAAGCGCGTGCTTCCTGAAGCGACGAGATCATCTGCATGCGCAGCTTGGCGTGGTCGACCGGCTGAAAGTTGGTGCAGCGGATCATCACCTGGCGGTCGCCGTGTTGCGACATCATCACTGGCACGTTGTCGGAGCAGGCCTTCGTCATCACGATTGGGCTTGCGCGCATCGCCTCGCGCTGGGCCATGCGGATCTCGGCGGCATGCTCGCGCAGTTCCGCCTGGGCCTCGCGCGCGGCTTGCTGAGCCTCTTGCTGAGCTTCACGCGCGGCCTGCGCCGCTTCCTGCTGAGCTTCTCTCGCCGCCTGGGCAGCCTCTTGCTGCGCTTCGCGCGCGGCCTGGGCGGCTTCCCGCTGCGCCTGGCGGATGTCTTCCTGCGTTTCGCGGTCGATATAGCCGCTATAGCGCGGCAACGCCGGCACCGGGCGCACCGCCGGCACCGGACGCGCCGAAGCTACGGGCGGGACCGGAGGCACTGGCGGCACGGGCGCGACGCCGTCGACCATCGCGAAATGCGTCGGAACAGGCGGGGGCGCGGGCGGCAGCGGCGCATCGGGGGCCACCGGCGCTTCAGGCACATCCGGCGGCGCGATCATTGGCACCACCGGCGCCAGCACGGTCCGCACCCTGTCCTCGACCTTCTTGGTCGTTTCCGCCGCGAAGCCGTTCGACGCGGTCAGCAGCAGCCCGCCGCCGACCAAAGCGGTGGCGACCAAACTGCCGGCCCGCGTCCGCGCGGCATCCCAGCGATATATCTTCATCATCGTCAGTCTCCTCTTGAGGTCATCCCCGGCCCCAAGAGCGCAAGCGGCCACCGGCAGGCGGTCGCAGGCGGATTTCAGCAAGGCGGCGCCATAGGCATGGCGTTCGGCGGGCGTCGCGCGCGCCAGCACCAGCGCGTCGCACGCCAGTTCCTGATCGGCGCGGAACGCGCGGTGCGCGAAGTGCGCGATCGGGTTCCACCAGTGCAGCGCCAGCACGACCAGCGCGACGAAGTTGGCGGACATGTCGCAGCGGCGATGATGCTGCAGCTCATGCTCGATCGCCAGCCGCAGCTCGTCGCGATCATAGCGGCGGCGATAGTCTTCCGGCAAAACGACGGTCTTCAGGAAGATTCCGGCGGCGAACGGACCCGGTGCCGCCGGGCTGGCGCACACTTCGACACCGTCGCGGTCGAGCCTGGGCAGCTGAGTCGCCTCGCCCGCCACATCGCGAAGGAAACTGCGGTAGGACCACAGATGCCAGGCGAGGAACAGAGCCGAGCCGACGCACCACAGCGCGCCGATCGTCAGCGGCCAGTTGATCGCGTTCTCGACCGGCGCGGCCACGGCCGGCATCGGCATCGCCAGCAGCGCCTCGATCTCGGCCATGCTCATCCTCGGCAGCATCGTCACAGGCGCCGGCGTCAGCTGCGCGGGCAGAGGCGGCAGCAGCATGCGCAGCGCCGGCAGCAGCCACAGGCCATAGGCCACGTGCGGCCCGAAATGGCGCGAGACCGGTCCCCGCACCGCCAGCACCACCAGCATCAACAGACTGCTGGCGATCAATGTCTCCACGGCCCAGCTGATCATGGCTTCAGCTCCCTGAGAAGCGCTTCGAGTTCAGCAATGTCTTCAGGAGAAAGCGCGCGGCGCTCGGCGAGCTGGGCGATCAGCGGCGTCACGCGCCCGCCAAACAGGCGATCGAGCAGCTTCTCCGATTCGCGGCCGACATAGGCCTCGCGCTCGATCACTGTGCTGTAGAGGAAACGGCGGCCGTCCGCCTCGTGGCTGATCGCACCCTTGGCGAGCAGGCGGGAGAGGAGAGTCTTGACGGTGTGGACGCTCCAGCCCCTGACGGGGCCGGCGCGCTCGGCGACTTCCTGCGCCGTGAGAGGCTGCTCCTCCCACAGCACTTCCATCACCGCATGCTCGGCCTCACTGATCCGTTCAGCCATTCCCCAAGCCCTTTCGTGGTTATTACGACTACAGGTGTCATCGTTTCGATGAACAGTCAATGAATAACCGCTTCAGAGCCGGGCTGTTGTTGCGTTCAGGCAGCCAGGCGCAAGCCGTGATCGAGGGCATTATCGATAGCTGTCTGCCGGGCTTCCGGGCCGACAGCGATGCCGTCCGCGACTACGAATTCAGGTTCGATGCCGATAAAGCCGAACACAGTGCGGAGATACGTCTCCAGATGCTCCAGTGCCGCTGCCGGCCCTTCGGCGTAGAAGCCGCCGCGCGCGAGCGCGATGATCACGCGCTTGCCGCCGGCCAAGCCTTCGGGACCATTGGCGCCATAGCGGAATGTCTTGCCGGAGATCATGACGCGGTCGATCCAGGCCTTTAGCTGGGTCGGCAGGGTGAAATTGTACATCGGCGCGCCGATCACGATCGTGTCGGCGGCCAGAAACTCCTCGAGTATTGAGTTGTCGGCCATCGCTTCGAGTGTCAGGTGCGGTAGCGGATCACGGGCAAGATCACGGCGCACGATGACCCCGCCCTCCTGCGCGAAGCGGTCGGCGATGGATTGGCTGACGATACGGCTGACGCTTTGTTCGCCGGTGATGCTGCTGTCGATATGAAGGATAGTCACAGTTGCCTCCTTGGTATGGATTTGATACCGAGGCACCCTAAGTAACCGTGGCGAGGATGCCCGCAAGAAGGCACAATTTTATGCGGCACGAACATGGCTGTGCTCGGGGCACAGCGAAGTGACTGGAGCGAATGATGGTGCATGATCCAAACAGCCCGGGCTGCCGCTCGATAAACGCAGTGCTGCAGCGGATCGGCGATAAGTGGAGTTTGCTGATCGTGCAGATGCTGTCGGGAGGGTCGAAGCGTTTCAACGAATTACGGCGCGAAATCCCGACTATCTCGCAGCGGATGCTGACGCTGACTTTGCGCGGCTTGGAACGGGACGGGCTGGTGACGCGGACAGTAACCCCCAGCATCCCTCCGCGCGTGGATTACGCGCTGACCGAACTTGGCCAGTCACTGCGCGGCCCGGTCTCCGCGATCGCCAATTGGGCGCAGGTGAACAGCGAAGCGATCTGGGCCGCTCAGGCGCGCTTCGATGTCCAGCATGATGTGAAGAACGCCGCCTAAAGGCCGACGATCATATGTCAGCCGACCTTGGCGACGCCCTTGTCGGAAAGCAGCTCGGCCAGTTCGCCGCTTTCGTACATTTCCATCATGATGTCCGATCCGCCGACGAACTCGCCCTTCACATATAACTGGGGGATGGTCGGCCAGTCGCTGAACGTCTTGATGCCCTGACGGACCGCCTGGTCCTGCAGCACGTCGACGCTTTCATAATCGACGCCGAGATGGTCGAGGATCGCGATCGCGCGGCTGGAAAAGCCGCATTGCGGGAAGAGCGGTGTGCCTTTCATGAACAGCAGTACCTCGTTGGCGGAAACCAGCTCCTGGATGCGGGTCTGGGATTCGTCGGTCATTGTTCAAGCTCCTACCGGGACAGCCGTGGTGAGTTGAAGCGCGTGCAGCTCGCCGCCCATGCGGCCGCCGAGCGCTGCGTAGACGCGCCGCGTGCGTTCGACGCGCGAAATGTCGCGGAAACTCTCCGCCGTCACGCGGGCGGCATAGTGATCGCCGTCGCCCGCCAGATCGGTGATCTCGACATGCGCGTCCGGGATGGCGTCCCGGATCAATGCTTCGATGTCGGCTGCGGCCATCGGCATATCAGGGTTGCGCCTCGATCAGCTGGCGCCGGGCCTCGACCGTTTGATCGGCCAGCGCCTTGCGCACTTCCGACTCTTCCGCATCGACGCCGGCGGCGTTGAGATCGCCGACGATCTTGCGGATCACATCCTCGTCGCCCGCTTCCTCGAAATCGGCCTGCACCACCGCCTTGGCATAGGCATCGGTTTCGGCCGCGTTGAGGCCCATCTTGGCGGCCGCCCAATTCCCGAGCAGCTTGTTGCGCCGCGCGGTGACGCGGAAGATCATTTCCTCGTCACGAGCGAATTTCGCTTCGAAGGCACGCTCGCGATCGTCGAATGTGGTCATGCAAACCCCTCTAGTTTCGGAAAGGAGATAAGTGGGCGCCGGCGCCTGCGCAACGCCCGCTCAGCCAATCTCGACGACAAGCTTGCCGACAGCGCTTCGGCTCGCGAGTTTCGCGATCGCCTCGCCGGCCCGCTCCAGCGGATAGGTTTCGGACACGCGCGGCCCGATCCTGCCTTCCTGCCATAGCCGGAACAACGTCGCGACATGTTCGCGGTGGCGTAAGGGATCGCGCATCGTGAAGGCGCCCCAGAACACGCCGCGGACATCGCAGCTCTTGAGCAGCGTGAGGTTCAGCGGCAGCTTCGGGATGCCGGCGGGGAATCCAACCACCAGATACCGCCCTTCCCAAGCGATCGACCGGAGCGCCGGCTCGGCATAATCGCCACCGACCGGGTCATAAATGACGTGCGCGCCTTCGGGGCCGACCTTGGCCTTGAAGGCCTCGGCCAAAGCTTTGGACTGTTCCTTGTCGAATGGCGCCCGGTCGTAAAGGATGACGTCATCGGCCCCGCACGCTTTCGCCACATACGCTTTTTCCGCCGAAGACACCGCCGCGATCACCCGCGCGCCGAACGCCTTGCCCAGCTCGACCGCCGACAGACCGACGCCGCCCGCCGCGCCCAGCACCAGCAGCGTCTCGCCTTCCTTCAGGTGGCCGCGGTCGAGCAACCCGTGGATCGTCGTCGCGTAAGTGAGCAGCAGCGCTGCGGATTCTTTCATCGGCAGACCGTCAGGCACCTTGAAGGCGCGCTCGGCACCGACCGCGACCTTCTCGGCCAGCCCGCCCGATGATGCCGTCAGCGCGAGCAGCCGGTCGCCGACAGCCCAGCCCTCGACGCCCTCGCCCACCGCCTCGACAGTGCCCGATACTTCGCTGCCGGGCGCGAACGGCCGTGGCGGCTTGAACTGGTATTTATCCTCGATCACCAGCACATCAGGATAATTGATCGAACAATATTGGATGCGCACGAGCAGCTCGCCCCTTCCCGCGGCGGGATCGGGCACTTCGGCCAGCTCCAGCGTCTCGGGTCCGCCAGGCGCGCGCGACAACAGGGCTTTCATCGTCTCTCCTCGCTGGATTATCGCCCTTACTAACCGCGATGCCGCGCCGGTCCAGCCCGGTTGTGCTTGGCGACCGGCAAGCTAGTCTCGCCGGCGAACGGGGAGGATTTCAATCATGCACGTATTGGCTCGGTTGGGCGCAGCGCTCGTAGGATTGTTCGGCGCTACCCTGGGCCTGTGGTTTTTCGCGGACACACATGCAGCGGCCGCCGCATTTTTCGTGCAGCCGCTCGGCAATGCCGGTCTTGCGACAGTGCGCGCGGACCTTTCGGCCTTCTTCCTGGTCAGCGGGCTTTGGGCCTTTCACGCGGCGTGGAGGGCCAAAGGCACCGCTCTCCTCGTCCCCGCCGCGCTCTACGGCATAGCGATTTCAGGCCGCGCGGTGAACCTCATCGCCGCCGGGCCTTATGAAGGCGCCGCGACCCCGATGATCGTCGAGGCGCTGCTCGTCGCGCTCTGCCTGTTCGGGTATCGGACGCTGCGCGCGCGGGCCTAAAGCCAGGGCGTCTCCAGCGCGCGCTTGTCTTCGAAAGCGCCGATCTGCCTGTCCATCGCGAGCGTGAGGCCGACTTCGTCCAGCCCGTTCAGCAGGCAATGCTTGCGGAACGGATCGATCTCGAACGTGAAACGATCCTGGAAGTTGGTGGTGACCGTCTGGTGCTCCAGGTCGATCGCGATCGGGTCGGTCTTCGCGACGTCCATCAACCGGTCGATCGCGGCGCGGGGCAGCTCGATCGCGAGCAGGCCATTCTTGAAGGCATTGCCCGCGAAGATATCCGAATAGCTGGGCGCGATCACCGCCTTGATGCCAAGGTCCGCGAGCGCCCAGGCGGCATGCTCGCGGCTGGAGCCGCAGCCGAAATTCTCGCCCGCGATCAGGATCGGTGCGCCGGCATAGGCCGGATCGTCGAACACATTGCCGGGTTCGGCCCGCACCGTCTCGAAGGCGCCCTTGCCCAGCCCGTCGCGGCTGATCGTCTTCAGCCACTTGGACGGGACGATGACGTCGGTATCGACATTGGCGCGCCCGAACGGGATCGCCGTGCCTTCGACGGTTTGGACCGGCGTCACGGCGCCCGCATCGCCACCGGCTCGGGCTTCGCGCTGACCGCGAAGGCCGCCACGCCGCTCAGCAGCGCACCCGCCGCAAGAAGGAAAATCGCTCGTTTCACTGCCCGCTCCCCGTCTTATCGTTCAACGCATCAACTCACGCACATCGGTCAGCCGGCCGGTCACCGCGGCCGCCGCCGCCATCGCCGGCGAGACGAGGTGCGTGCGCGCCCCCGGACCCTGCCGTCCGACAAAATTGCGGTTGGAGGTGGAGGCGCAGCGCTCGCCGGCAGGCACTTTGTCCGGGTTCATGCCGAGACAAGCGGAGCAGCCCGGCTCGCGCCATTCGAACCCGGCCTCGATGAAGATGCGGTCCAGCCCCTCGGCCTCGGCCTGACGCTTGACCAGGCCTGAGCCCGGCACGACCAGCGCCTGCTTGACGCTTTCGGCACGCACGCGGCCGTTCAGCACGGCGGCGGCAGCGCGCAGATCCTCGATCCGGGCGTTGGTGCAACTGCCGATGAATATATTCTCGATGCCGACGTCCTGCAGCCGCTGGCCCGGTGCCAGGCCCATATAGTCGAGCGATTTGCGCGCCGCCTCGCGCTTGGCCGGCTCGGCGAAGCTGTCGGGGTCGGGAACCGCGCCCACGATCGGCACGACGTCTTCCGGGCTCGTACCCCAAGTGACGCTGGGCGCGACCGCGGCCGCGTCGATCTCGATCACCGCGTCGAATGTCGCGCCCTCATCGGTCGGCAGCGTCCTCCAGTAAGCGATCGCACGGTCCCATTCCGCGCCCTTCGGCGCCAGCGGCCGGCCCTCGAGATAGGCGAATGTCTTGTCGTCGGGCGCGATCAGGCCGGCGCGCGCGCCCGCTTCGATCGACATATTGGACACGGTCAGCCGGCCCTCGACCGACATGGCGCGGATCGTCGAGCCGGAATATTCGATGACGTGACCGGTGCCGCCCGCCGCCCCGATCCGGCCGATGATGTGCAGGATCAGGTCCTTGGGGCTGACGCCGAAGCCCAGTTCGCCCTCGATCCGGATGTTCATGGATTTGGATTGCTTCAGCAGCAGGGTCTGCGTCGCGAGCACGTGCTCGACCTCGCTGGTGCCGATGCCGAAGGCCAGCGCGCCCAGCGCCCCGTGCGCGGCGGTGTGACTGTCACCGCACACCAGGGTGCAGCCGGGCAAGGTGAATCCCTGTTCCGGCCCCACCACGTGCACGATACCCTGCTCGGCATCGGTCGGCCCGATATAGCGAATGCCGAACTCGGGCGCGTTGCGCTCCAGCGCCGCCAGCTGCTGTGCGCTTTCGGGGTCGGCGACCGGCAGGCGGTGGCCGTTCGCATCCAGCCGTGCGGTGGTCGGCAGGTTATGATCCGGCACCGCCAGCGTCAGGTCCGGCCGCCGCACCTTGCGTCCGCTCATCCGAAGCGCCTCGAACGCCTGCGGACTCGTCACTTCGTGAACGAGATGGCGATCGATATAGATCAGGCAGGTGCCGTCATCTCGCCGTTCGACGACGTGAGCGTCCCAGATCTTCTCATAAAGCGTGCGCGCGCGCAGGTTCATGCTGCCCAACTAACAATTAATTGCGCGAAGGCAATTGCTCCACGCAATTATTGGGCTGCGATATCACTGGCGGAGATGATTCCGCCGCCACCAGAACCCGCCCCGTCGACCTTGAGCCAGTCGGAGCGCGGCTGGCCGTAAAGCATTTCCAGCACTTCGAGCTGCACGCCGGCCGGGCGGCCGCTTTGAGAGTTCCACAGCACGGCAACGCCGGACTTGGTTTCGGGATCGAACAGGATCGTCGAGCGATAGCCCATCACGGCACCCTGATGGCCGACCAGCCAATGGCCCTGATAATTATAGTCCCGCCAGCCAAGCGCATATTGCGACGGCCCCATCGCGCGGGCGAACATCGTGCCGCGCCGTTCGGTATTCACGCGCGCCTGATGGATGGTGTCGAGCACCCGTTCCGGCAGCACCTGCGGCGCCAGGCCCATCTGCGCGCGCATCCACAGCGCCATGTCCATGATCGACGAGTTGACGCCGCCCGCGGCTGGCACACGGTAATAATTGTCGTTCACTTCGACCGTGCGGCGGCCGACATGCGGCCGCGCCCAGCTGCGCGCGGACATCAGGCCGGCGCGGGTCAGGCTCGCATTCTGCATGCCGAGCGGCGCGAACAAACGCCGCCGCACTTCGTCGACATAGCGTTGGCCGGTCACCCGCTCGACAATCTCGCTCGCGGTGTCGAACGCGACATTCTGATAGCTGTGGCAGGTGTTCGGCGCGCAAGCAGCGCTGAGCTTGCCCAGCGACATGCGCAGCGCCTTCGGGTCGGCGCCCGATTCCAGCAGATTGTCGTTGGAGTTGTGCGGCAGGCCCACCCGATGCGACAGAATGTCGGCCACCGTCGCTAGCTGCTCGCCGTTCGCCGGCAGCTTCAGCGTGGTGTTGAACTTGGCGACCGGCTCGTCGAGCGACAGCTTGCCTTCATCGGCCAGCATCCCGACCATCGTCGCGGCGACGCCCTTCGAAAGCGAGGCCCAGCGGAAAACCGTGTTGGCCGTGACCGGCTCGGTGCCGGTCGCGGTCGTGGTGCCATAGCCCTGGACGAAAGATATCTCGCCATTCTCGATCACCGCAACGGCCATGCCGACCATGTCGGGCTTCGATGCAGCGAGGCGCAGCCGCTGATCCAGCCGTTCGTAATCGACCTTGTATGGCGCCCGGAACGCGGAGGAGATGAGGCCGGAACGCGTGCCGGCATAGACACCGGGCTGCTGCGCCTGAGCAGGCGAGCGCGCCGCGATCAGACCCGGCGCGACGGCCAATGTCAGGAACACGCCCGCGATGCCCCCGCCGATCGCCGCCGCGCGCGGCTGGCGCTTGATCCCCGTTCCGATTTTCTTGACCAAAGCTTGCGACCCTATGCCTTTGCCCCGCGTGTAACGCAAAGAATCAGAGATTCACCTTAACGACAAGCTTTTAGCTCGGATTTTCACGACGAAGCGAAAGAAAGGCGCGTCTGATTCCGGAACTTGCGCCAGATCAGTCGAGATAACGCGCCGTCGTTTTGGCTTTCACTTCGTCGACTGACACGCCCGGGGCGAGTTCGATCAGCTTGAACGGACTGTCGTGATCGGGGCGCTGGAACACCGCGAGATCGGTCACGATCATGTCGACGACGTTCTTGCCGGTCAGCGGCAGTGTGCAGGCAGGGATGAACTTCGGGCTGCCGTCCTTGGCGTTATGCTCCATGACGACGATGATCTTCTTGACGCCCGCGACCAGGTCCATCGCGCCGCCCATGCCCTTGATCATCTTCCCCGGGATCATCCAGTTGGCGATGTCGCCGCCTTCGCTGACCTCCATCGCACCCAGGACGGTCAGATCGATATGGCCGCCGCGGATCATCGCGAAGCTCTGTTCAGAGCCGAAATAGCTGGACGATGGCAGTTGCGAGATGGTCTGCTTACCGGCGTTGATCAGGTCCGGGTCCACCTCGTCGTCATAGGGAAACGGCCCGATGCCAAGCATCCCGTTCTCGCTCTGCAGCGTGACCGTCATCCCGTCGGGAATGTTGTTGGCGACAAGCGTCGGGATGCCGATGCCGAGATTCACGTAATAGCCGTCGCGCAGCTCCCGCGCCGCCCGCGCCGCCATCTGATTGCGATCCCAGGACATTATGCCGCCTCCCGTTCGCGCGTCATGCGGAACTCGATCTTCTTGTCATAGGGCGCGCCCAGGATCAGTCGCTTCACAAAGATACTCGGGACGTGAATGCAGTCCGGATCGAGGCTGCCGACGGGCACGATCTCCTCCACCTCGGCGACGCATGCCTTGCCGGCGGTCGCCATCGGCTGGTTGAAATTGCGCGCGGTCTTGCGGAAGACGAGATTGCCCGCCTCGTCGGCCTTCCAGCCCTTGATGATCGACAGGTCGGCGCGGATGCCGCGTTCGAGAATGTATTCCTCGCCGTCGAAGCTCTTCACTTCCTTGCCCTCGGCGACGAGCGTGCCGACGCCTGTCTTGGTGTAGAAGCCGGGAATACCCGCGCCGCCCGCGCGGCACCGCTCGGCGAGCGTACCCTGGGGGCAGAACTCCACTTCCAGCTCGCCCGCAAGATATTGCCGTTCGAATTCCTTGTTCTCGCCGACATAGGACGCGATCATCTTCTTGATCTGGCGGCTGCGCAGCAGCTTGCCGAGGCCCTCATTGTCGATGCCGGCATTGTTGGAAACGACAGTCAGGCCCTTGACGCCGTTCGCCTGGATCGCATCGATCAGCCGCTCGGGAATGCCGCAAAGGCCGAAGCCGCCCGAACAGATCGTCATGCCGTCGAACAATAGCCCGTCCAGCGCGGCAGCCGCATCGGAATAGATTTTCTTCATGACAAAGCCTCCGCTTTCCGCCGCCTCTAGGGTCGCGGGGGCCGGACGGTCAATCGCTGACGGGAACGCCGTCCGGCGGTTGCCCGTTGGCACGAGCAATGACCACACATGCCGATGTCGAGCGCATCGCTCTGTTCGCCGTCACCCTGCGCGAAGGCTAGCGCAGCCGTTCGGAGCGCAGACCCGCCGCCGCGATCCCGGCTTGGGCGCACGCCACGTCGTCGGCGGGGTCCTCGCCGGATACGCCGACCGCGCCGATCCGCGCCTTGCCGTCGGCCGACCAGACCGGGATCCCGCCCGGCACGGTCACCACCGCTGGCGCGAAGGCGAAGCCGGGCGTGCCTTTGGCGCCTTCGGCCATGCCCGCCGTCTCGAAACCCCAGGCGGCGACCGCTTCCGCCTTCTTCACCGCGAACGCCATCGGTCCCGCGCCGACCCGGTCCATCCGGAGCGAAGCAACCACGCCGCCGCCGCGATCGACGACGACGACCGCCTGGCTCTGCGCCTTACTCGCCGCGTGGTTGGCGCAGCCGGCGACGATCGCCTGGGCGGTCCTGGCGTCGAGCAACGGCGTCTGCGCCTGCGCCGCGCCGCCCACGAGCAGCAGGCCGGCCGCAAGCCGCTTCATTTGCCCTGCAGCCGCGCCAGCGCCTCGGGCAGCTTCGCCGCGTCGGCATCCTCGATCGGAGCTTTGTAAACGTCCCGCATCTTCTTGACCGTCTCCCCCCACCGCGCCGCGTCCATGCGCGGCTGGTAGAACACCATGTCCGCGCTGTGGCACGCGGCGCAATTGGCATTCAGAAGGTCGGCATCGGCGCCTGTGAACTGGGCTTCGTCGGACGGCAGCGAGATTTCGACGGACTTCAGCGCCGGCGGCGCGGCGGCGGCGATCAGGGCGGCGAGCAGCAGTTTCATGCCGCGGTCAGCCGCACCGGCTCGACCTGCGCGCGCAGATAGCCGCTCGGGTTCCAGATCGGCGTCATCGGCTGCGCTGCGCCCGCGTCGTCCGTGCAGCGCGGCATCAGCGTCATCGGACCGGCGGCCGGTGGCGGCAACACCGCCTCGAACCGGCGGAAGCTGTACTTGCCTTCATCCTTGCCGAGCCTTGCCGCCACCCAGCTCTTGCCGCCATCGGCAGATAGTTCGACTTGTCTGACGCCGCTGTCGCCGCCCATCGCGATCCCGCGCACGGCTAGCGGCTGGCCGGCCCGCACCTTCGCGTCCTCGGCATGGCTGGTGATCCAGGACCGCGCGACCATCGGCCCGATCGGCTTGGTCGGAAAGCCCTTCGCGCCCGGCTGCACGCTCGCACCCGGCGTATCGGGGATGCGGTACGCCTTCGCCATCCAGTAATTCTCGTCGGGCTGCGCCAGCACCTCGATATCGCTCAGCATCTTGATCCAGTAAGTCGAGAACCAGCCCGGCACGATCAGCCGCAGCGGAAAGCCGTTCATGACCGGCAGCGCCTCGCCATTCTGCAGGAATGCGATCATCACCTCGCCGTCGCGGGCGTGATCCAGATCGAGCGACTTCAGGAATTTGGGCGCGTCCGGAACCAGTGCATTGTCGAGGCCGCCGAACCGCACCGCGACCGCCCCGGCATTGACGCCCGCCAGGTCGAGCACATCCTTCAGCCGCACCCCGGTCCAGCGCGCATTGCCCATCGCGCCGTGGCCCCATTGCGCCCCCGGCACGCGCGGCTCGAACAGCCCGCGCGAGTTGCCCGAGCATTGGTTGACGGCGGCGTATTCGATGCGCGGCAGCTTCATGATCCGCGCGAGTGTCAGCGACAGCGGCTTGGCGACAGCGCCATGCACTTTCAATCGGAAAGCCGCCGTATCGATCGATGTCGGAATATCGCCCCAATGCCAGCGCACGAAAAACCGGTCATTGGGCGTGAACACCCCCTGGTCGAACACCTCGAACGGCGTCTCCAGCAGCGGCGGGCGGACGCGCTGGACGATCATCTCGCCCTTTTGCGGGAATGCGGTGCTGGTCGCGCGGCCCGACGCGCCGTCCGGCAGGTGCAAGTCCACCGCCCGCTGCGCCCGGGCGGTTCCGGCGAGTGCCGCCGCTCCGATCAGAACCGAACGGCGGGGAAGAAGCGGGCCTGTCATGCCGTCAGTCTAGCCGCTCCCCTCGCCGGTTGAAAGCGGGGCTGGACGGACGCGGCGCCCTCGCCCAAAGCCCGCTTATGGGATGGAGTTTCGCGATCGATCGGGGCGGCACGTTCACGGATATCGTCGCCCGCACGCCAGACGGACGGATCATCACGAAAAAGCTGCTGTCCGAAGACCCCGAGCGCTATGACGACGCCGCCACCGCCGGCATCGCGATGCTGCTCGCCGAACATGGCGAAGGCGCGATCGACAGCGTCAAGATGGGCACCACCGTCGCCACCAACGCGCTTTTGGAGCGCAAGGGCGAGCCGCTGGTGCTGGCGATCACGGAAGGCTTCGGCGACGCGCTCCGCATCGGCTACCAAGCCCGGCCCGACATTTTCGCACGCGACATCAAGCTGCCCGAGCCGCTCTATTCCGAAGTGATCGAGATCGCCGAGCGCGTGACGGCCGAAGGCGATGTGTTGGCCGCCCTCGACGAGGCCCGCGCCCGCGCCGATTTCGCGGCCGCCCGCACCAGCGGCTTCAAGGCCATCGCCATCGTCCTGATGCACGGCTGGAAGCACACGGGCCACGAAGCGCGTCTCGCCGAACTTGCCGCCGAAACCGGCTTCGAGCAGATCTCCGTCAGCCACAGGGTCGGGCCGCTGATCAAGCTGGTCGGCCGCGGCGATACGACCGTGGTCGACGCCTATCTTTCGCCCGTGCTGCGCCGCTATGTCGACCGGGTGCGCGCCAATCTCGGTGCGGACGCGCCGCTGCTGTTCATGCAGTCGAGCGGGGGATTGGTCGAGGCGAGCAATTTTTCCGGCAAGGACGCGATCCTGTCCGGCCCGGCCGGCGGCATCGTCGGCATGGTCAAGACGGCGGCGGAGGCCGGCTTCGACAAGGTGATCGGCTTCGACATGGGCGGCACCTCGACCGACGTGTCCCACTATGCCGGCCGCTACGAACGCTCCACTGAGCGCGTCGTAGCGGGGGCAAGGGTGCGGGCGCCAATGCTGGAGATCCACACCGTCGCGGCGGGCGGCGGCTCGATCTGCCGCTTCGACGGCGCGCGTCTCCGCGTCGGCCCGGAGTCAGCCGGCGCCGTTCCCGGCCCGGCCTGTTATCGACGCGGGGGGCCGCTGACCGTCACGGACTGCAACGTGTTGCTCGGCAAGATCAGGCCGGACCACTTCCCCGCTGTGTTCGGTCCCAACGGCGATCAGCCGATCGACGCCGATGTGGCGCGCCAGAAGTTCGAAGCGCTCGCCAAGGAAACCGGCATGAGTGCCGAGGCGGTGGCCGAAGGTTTCCTCCGTATCGCCGTGGACAGCATGGCGAGCGCCATCAAGTCGATCTCGATCGCGCGCGGGCATGACGTCACCCGCTACACGCTCGCCTGCTTCGGCGGCGCCGGCGGCCAGCACGCCTGCCTGGTCGCCGACGCGCTCGGCATGGAGCGGGTCATGATCCACCCGCTCGCCGGCGTGCTCTCGGCCCACGGCATCGGCATCGCCGACCGTTCGCTGATCCGCCAGCAGACGTTTGCGAGACCACTGGACGCGGATTTACCGTTCGATGCGCTGGAGGCTGCGGCGCGCGCCGAACTTGGCGGCGAAGCGACAGCGAAGTGCCGCGCCGCGCTGCGCTACGAAGGCAGCGACAGTGCGCTGGAGGTCGAGATTGGCTCCGCGCAGGCGATGCGCGAGGCGTTCGAAGCCCTGCACAAGTCCCAGTTCGGCTACACCGCGCCGGAAACGGAAGTGATCGTAGAAACACTGATCGTGGAGATAATTGCGCAGAGCGAACAAAATACTCCGTTCGCTTCGAGCGCAGTCGAGAAGCGTGTCTCGACTTCGCTCGACACAAACGGAGTTTGGGACCGGGCAGCCTTGTCGCAAGGCCAAAACATACCCGGCCCCGCGATCATCACCGACGCGTCCGCCACCACCGTCGTCGAACCCGGCTGGACCGCGCGCGTCGATCCGCATCTGAACCTCATCCTCGAACGCACCACGGCGCGCCAAACCACATCCGCGATCGGCACCGATGTCGATCCCGTCATGCTGGAGATCTTCAACAATTTGTTCATGGCCATCGCCGGGGAAATGGGCGTCGCGCTCCAGAGCACGGCGACCAGCGTCAACATCAAGGAGCGGCTCGATTTCTCCTGCGCCCTGTTCGATGCCGATGGCGCGTTGATCGCGAACGCGCCGCATATCCCGGTCCATCTCGGATCGATGGGCGACAGCATCCGCACGATCATCGAGAGCCGGGGCGAAGCCCGCGATGGGCGCGGCATAAGGCGCGGCGACGTCTATGTGCTGAACGCCCCCTATCGCGGCGGCACGCATCTGCCGGACATCACTGTCATCATGCCGGTCCTCGTGGACAGCGACGACGCGCCCGCCTGGTATGTCGCGGCGCGCGGTCATCACGCGGATGTCGGCGGGATCGCGCCAGGATCGATGCCGCCCGACAGCCGGTCGGTCGAGGATGAAGGCATCCTGCTCGACAATGTGCTGCTGGTTGATGAAGGCCGCTTCCTCGAAACCGAGATGCGCGCGATCTTGAGCGAAGCGCGCAACCCGGATCGCAACATGGCCGACCTGAAAGCCCAGATCGCCGCCTGCGCGCGCGGCGCGGCGGAGCTGCGGCGGGTCGCCGGCGAATATGGCCGCGACGTGATCGACGCGTACATGCGCCATGTCATCGCCAATGCCGAAGAGGCGGTGCGCCAGCTGATCGGCCGCCTGTCGGACGGCGAGTTCGCCTACGGGATGGACAATGGCGCCGTCGTGAAAGCCGCTGTCACCGTCGACCGGGAAGCGCGCGGCGCGACCATCGATTTCACCGGCACATCCGCTCAACTCCCCGACAATTTCAACGCGCCCAGCTCGATCGTCCGCGCCGCCGTGCTCTACGCGTTCCGCACGATGGTCGACGATGCGATCCCGATGAATGACGGCTGCCTGCGGCCGATCCGCCTCGTCATCCCCGAAGGGTCGATGCTCGCGCCCCGCTACCCGGCGGCAGTCGTCGCCGGCAATGTCGAGACCAGCCAGGTCGTGACCGACACGATCTTCGCGGCGCTTCGTGCGCTCGCTCCCTCGCAAGGCACGATGAACAATCTGACCTGGGGCAATGACCGCTACCAATATTACGAGACGATCGCCGGTGGCGCGGGCGCCGGGCCTGGCTTCGATGGGGCCAGCGCCGTCCAGACCCACATGACCAACTCGCGCCTCACCGACCCGGAAGTGCTGGAGGAACGCCATCCGGTGCTGCTGGAGCGCTTCGCGATCCGGCGCGGATCGGGCGGCGACGGGGCATGGCGCGGCGGCGACGGCGTCGAGCGCCGCATCCGCTTCCGCGAACCGATGACCGCCAGCATCCTCTCCAACCGCCGCCGCGCCGCGCCGCGCGGTATCGAAGGCGGCGGCGATGCGATGCCGGGCGTCAACCGCGTGGAGCGGGCGGACGGTTCGGCGGAAGTGCTCAGCGCCACCGCCTCGGTCGCGATGAACGCCGGCGATGTGTTCGTGATCGAAACGCCTGGCGGCGGAGGCTTTGGCGCGCGATGAATTATCTGCCGCTCATCGGCATCCTGATCGTCATCGTCGGCTTCCTGTTGCGGCTGAACCCGCTTGCCGTCGTGACCGCCGCCGCGCTCGCGACAGGCCTGGCGGCGGGCAAGGGGCTGGTCGAGGTCATCTCGGTCCTCGGCAAGGCGTTCAACGACAGCCGCTATGTCTCGATCATCTGGATCGCGCTGCCGGTGATCGGCCTGCTCGAACGCTATGGCCTGCAGCAGCAGGCGCGCCGCGTCATCACCGGCTTCAGGCGCGCGACCACCGGCCGGCTGCTGATCGGCTATATGATCTTCCGTCAGCTGACCGCTGCGCTCGGCCTCACCTCGATCGCGGGCCATGCGCAGACCGTCCGGCCCCTGGTCGCGCCGATGGCCGAAGCCGCGGCGGAACGCGACGGCGAACGCGACTCCGCCACGATCGAGCATGTGAAGGCGATGTCCGCCGCCACCGACAATGTCGGCCTGTTCTTCGGCGAGGATATCTTCATCGCGATCGGATCGATCCTGCTGATCGTCGGCTTTCTCGATCAGAACGGCATTCATGTCGCGCCGCTGCACCTGTCGGTCTGGGCGATCCCGAGTGCCGTCATCGCCTTCTGCATCCACAGCACGCGGCTGCTTCTTCTTGATCGGAGGCTGTCTAGAACGTCACTCAAAAGACCACGTGCTCCGGCGAAGGCCGGAGCCTTGCTCGACCGGAGCTCCGGCCTTCGCCGGAGCACGGACGAGCGGAGGAAGTGATCGGCCTTCCCGCCCTCTACACTTTCACCGGCCTCGTCTTCGCCGCCTATGCGGTCCTGAGCATCGCACGCCGCCGCTTCGGCAATGCCGCCTTCTGGGGCCTGGTCGCGGCGAGTTTCCTGGCCGGCGACCGCTTCGGCGATTTCGGCAACGGCCTGCTCGTCCTGGCGCTGGTCGTGCTCGCCGGCACCGGCGCGCTCAGGAAGCCAGAGCCGGGTGACGCGGCCGAAGACGGCGCACGGCTCGGCAATAAGCTGTTCCTGCCTGCCCTCGTCATTCCGATCACGGCGCTCGCCGGCACCTTCCTGCTGAAAGACTCGGGCCTCATCGACCCGAAGCAGGTCACCCTCGTCTCGCTCGGACTGGGCGTCATCTTCGCCCTGGTCGCCATCCACGCCTGGCTGCGCCCGCCGGCCCTGTCCGCGCTGGAAGAAGGACGGCGGCTGATCGATTCGGTCGGTTGGGCGGCGGTGCTGCCGCAGATGCTGGCGAGCCTCGGCGCCGTCTTCGCGGTCGCGGGCGTCGGCGATCTGGTCGGCGGGGCGGCCGGCACGTTCATCCCCAAGGGTAATCTGTTCGCCGCCGTCGCCGCTTATGGCCTCGGCATGGCGTTGTTCACGATGATCATGGGCAACGCCTTCGCCGCGTTTCCGGTGATGACGGCGGCGATCGGATTGCCGCTGCTGATCCACGGCTTTGACGGCAATCCGGCGGTGGTGTGCGCGATCGGCATGCTCGCCGGCTTCTGCGGCACCCTGATGACGCCGATGGCGGCCAACTTCAACATCGTCCCCGCGGCACTGCTGGAGCTTAAAGACCGCAACGCCGTGGTGAAGGCACAGATCGGCACCGCCTTGCCCCTCCTCGCCTGCAACATCCTCCTGATCTATTGGCTGGCCTTTCCATGACCCACGCGCTCACCCCCGAAACCGCGGCTCATTTCGCCGATATCGCGCTCGGCCATGTCCGCCGCGAATATCCGCACAAGCTCGATCATGTCATGAACGGCCCGGAAGATGTGCTGTCGCCCTCGGCGCTGCACCCGATCTTTCATGGCAGTTTCGACTGGCATAGCTGCGTTCACAGCTACCGCACGCTGCTCCGCATCCGCCGCCTCTTCCCCGGCCTGCCGCAAGCGCGCCGGATCGAGGCACTCGCCGATGAAATGCTGACTTCTTCCAATGTGTTAGGCGAAGTCTCCTATCTCGACCGTGCCTATTCCGGCGGCTTCTCCCGTCCCTATGGCTGGGCCTGGGCGATCTCGCTTTGGTCCGAGGCTGTGAGGCATGATGACAAAGATTGGGGCGCCAATCTCCGCCCCCTCGCCGCGCGTTTGGCCGACCTGTTCAAATGGTATTTGGAGCGTCTCACCTACCCGATTCGCGTCGGCACCCATTTCAACTCGGCCTTCGCGCTGATCCTCGCGCTGGACTGGCCGGACGAGGAACTGTACGCCCTGATCACCAAGAAGGCGCTGGACTGGTTCGCCGAAGACCGCGACTGTCAGGCCTGGGAGCCAGGCGGCGACGAGTTTCTGTCGTCCGCGCTGACCGAAGCGCTACTGATGAAGCGCGTGTTGGGCGACGATTTCGGCGCCTGGTTTGCAGGGTTCCTGCCTCGTATCGCTCAAGGACAGCCGACGAGCCTTCTCACGCCGTGCCACGTCTCTGATCGCAGCGACGGCAAGATCGCGCATCTGGACGGTGCAAATCTCAGCCGCGCCTGGTGTTGGCGGCAGATCGCGGACGCCCTTCCGGACGACGCAGCTTGGATCGCCCGCGACGCGGCGGATCGGCACCTCGACGCCAGCCTGCCGCATCTGGATGCCGACTATATGGGCGAGCATTGGCTGGCGACTTTCGCGCTTCTCGCACTGGAAAGCTGACGCCCCTTTCCCTTTCACGCTCCAGCGGTTACGATCGGAGCCAATCATAAAAGCGGGCGCATTTTGCAAAGTTTGACGGCTTAGCCGCTGTCTTAGGGGGAAGCTTATCGTGCGCGGGTTGATGTTTGCCGCCGCCCTGTCCGGTCTCATCGCGTCGCCGCTTTCGGCGCAGAACCGGCCGCCCAGTCTCAGCGACAGCTTCGCGCTGGGCGCTGGAACCGGTGCGCTCTGCCAGGTCGAATCGAAAAGCCGCGACCCGGCTGTCGGCACGATGTTCGACCGCGCATGGGTGATCGTCTGCCGCGACGCCGCGCGCCCGGTCGGCAAGCTCTTCGCGCTGCGCGGCACACCTGAAGCCGTCGCTCAGCGCCTTGCGGCGGTCCGCGAAACCGAAGCGCGATGTGGCAACACGACAGCTCAGGTGACAATCGCCGATCTCGGCGTTGTTGCCCTTACCGAATGCCGTCTCGCCGATGCCGATGTCGGCTACCGCGTGTATCAGGTCCGGAAAGGCAATGTCGTTTGGGTAGCGGAAGGCCTCGCCGGCTATGACGACGCACTGACGCTTGGGATGCGCACCGTCATTGCCGACCGGATCGTGCCGGGCGAGATCAAGGTCGCGACCACCAGCGTCAATGATCCGATCGCCTTCGCCCGCGTCCAGGCCGGTTCGCTCGATCCCGACCGCGCCCTGTCCGAAGGCTACCGCCGCAACAATGCCGGCAATTACGCGGAAGCCGCCGAATTCTTCAGCACGCTCCAGCAGCGCCCGACCGCGGACACGGATCGCACCGGCGAGTATCTGATCAATGAGGCGCTGCAGAAATCGAATCTCGGCGAATTCGCCGAGGCCGACCGGCTGTTCGCCGAGTCCGATCGCATTCCGAGCAACGATCTGGTCCAGACCCGGCTGCGCCGCAATTTTCGCGCCATGCATCTGATCAACCAGAAAAAGCTGGACGAAGCGCTAGCCGAACTGGACCGCCAGGTGCCGCCGCTCAGTGAGCCGATGCGCGTTATCGGCGGCGCGGTCGAGATCGGGAATCAGGTGGCGGCGCAGATCAATGCCGGCGCGACGCGCGAACGACTCGGCACGACCGAGGCCGGCCAACTCTCCGCCGAGGAACGCGCGCTGATCATCGACGCGCAGGCGATGCAGCTGCGCGGCACCGTCTATCGCCTGAAGGGCGATTACAGTCGCGCGGAAAGGCTGCTGGACGACGCCGATCGCCAGGCGGTGAGCGTGCGCAACGGCCGCGTGATCTCGATTATTCGGCTCCGTGCGCAGATTATCGCGGAAGCTGCAGTCGCGCGCGAAGGCGCCGGCGATGCGGCGGGTGCGGAACAAAGGTTCAACCAGGCGATCGCGCTGCTGCAGACGCGCTATCCGGACACGAATGTCGTGGCTGCGGCGCAGGGCCGGCTCGCGGCTTTCTATGTCCGCCAAGGCCGTACCGCGGATGCGCGGACTCTCTACAAGCAGGTCGTTGCCGATGTGATCCGTCACGGCAATTCGGCGACCGGAATGAGCAACCTGCTCGCCCCTTATTTCGAGCTGCTCGCCGGCAGCAAGGATTCCGCAGCAGTCGAGGAATTCTTCCTCGCGACGCAGACCCTTGTCCGTCCCGGCGTCGCGGATACGCAGACTCAGCTTGCGCGCCAGTTGAGCCAGGGTGCGGGCGAAGCCGCTACCCTGTTCCGTCAAGCGACCACTCTGCAGCGCGAGGTCGAGCGCACCCGGGTCGAGCTATCGACCATTCGAATCACCGACAAACCCGATCCCAACCAGGTCGCCATCGCCAGCGCGACGGTTGACCGGCTCGAGCGCGAGCAGGCGGTGATGCAGGCGAAGCTCTCCGAGTTCCCGCAATATCGCGCGCTGTCCACCGACACGTTGTCGCTGCAGGATCTGCGCGCCGCGCTTCGTCCGGATGAGGCATATTTGAAGCTCACGATGGTCGGCCCTGCCCTTTACGGCGTCTATGTCAGCGTCAGCGATGCGGTCGCCTACAAGCTGCCTATCTCCGCCGATACACTGGACAATCGCGTGGACAATCTGCGCGGGACCATTTCGACGATCGATCGCGGCGAGGTCGTAACCTACCCATTCAACCTCGCCCTCGCCCGCCAGCTCTACACCGAGCTGACCGGCCCCGTCGCCGACCGTGTCGCCCGCACCGGCGCGCTGGTGTTCGAGCCGGACGGTGCCATGCTGCGCCTGCCGATCGCCTTGCTCCCGGTCGATCAGGCGAGCGTGGATCGCTACGCAGCCCGCGCGGCCAGGCAGGGTGCGGACAAATTCGACTTCACCGGGGTCAATTGGCTCGGCCGCAACGCGCAGCTCAGCACCGCCGTCTCCGCGCGCGGTTTCCGCGACGGACGCAAGGCGCCCGCCTCCAACGCCGCCAAGCCCTATCTCGGCTTCGGCAACAATGCGCCGGCCTTCACCCGCGTGGCGCTGAACACCGGGCCGATGGCGAACGATCCGTGCCAATGGCCGCTGAGTGAGTGGAACAAGCCGATCTCGCCCGCCGAACTCCGCACCGCGCAGAGCACTTTGGGCGCCGGATCCGACGTCGTCACCGGCGGCGCCTTCACCGACGAAGCGGTGATGGCCCGCCCCGACCTCGCCGATTTCCGGATCCTCCATTTCGCCACTCACGGCTTCGTGACCGCGCCGCGCCCGCAATGCCCGGCGCGCCCTGCACTGCTGACCAGCTTCGGCGACGCGCGGTCGGACGGCCTGCTGAGCTTCAAGGAGATCTACGATCTGCACATGGATGCGGACCTGGTGCTGCTGTCCGCCTGCGACACCGCCGGCCGTGCGACAGTCGCGGCGACCCGCGAGGCGGGTGTCACCACCGGCGGCGGCGGCGCGCTGGATGGCCTGGTTCGCGCGTTCATCGGCGGCGGTGCGCGCTCCGTCATCGCCAGCCACTGGCCGGCGCCCGACGAATATATGGCGACCGAGCGGCTGATCTCGAGTCTGTTCAAGGTGCCGCCCGGTACCACGATCGGCGCGGCGCTGAAGCAGGGCGAGACCCAGTTGATGGACGATCCAGCGACCTCCCATCCCTTCTATTGGGCCGGGTTCGTGCTGATCGGCGACGGCGCGCAGCCGATCATCCGCGCGAAGTGACCCGCCGTTGAGCGAAGCGTCCAACGCCGCGCCACAGGCGCCGGCGCAATCATGGTCGAAGCGGCTGGGCCTAATCCGGCGGCAGGTCGGGCTGGCGCGCCTGATCGGAGCGGTGATCGTGCTGCTGCTCGGCATTTTCGTCGCCCGCTATAGCTGGCAAATCCCGCTCGTCTCAGACGCCGAGCGTGCGCTTTACGATATTCGCCTGATGCTCACGACGCCGCGCGCCGAGCAGGACCCGCGCGTGCTGATGGTCACCTATACGGACGACACGCTGATCAACACCCAGGTCCGCTCGCCGCTCGATCGCAAGATCCTCGCCGACGCGCTGCGCAATCTCGATCGGCTCAGTGCCAAGGCGATCGCGATCGACGTGATCGTCGATCAGCCGACTCCCAACGATGATTATCTCATCCAGACGTTTAGGGGACTGCGCACCCCGACTTTTTTGGCGTTCACCAGCGCCGCGACCAACGCCCGCTTCATCGAGCAACGGCAGGAGGAGTTCCTCCGCGATTTCCAGGGCAAAATCGAGACCTCGGCCGTCCACCCGATGAGCATCGAACTGGACACGGATCGCGACCGCGTCGTCCGCGCCTGGCCGGTCCAGCCCAAGACGCTGCCGCCGCTGCTCGCCCGCGCAGTCACTGGTGCGAAGGACGATTTCGGCGATTATCACCGCTCTATCCGTTTCCGCCTTCCGCTGTACGAGGACCGACCGGTCTTTTCGAAGCTGCCGATCGACCTGCTCGCCAATCCCGACACCGCGCCCTTGATGGCCGATCAGGTGCGGGGCCGATATGTGCTGATCGGCGGCGACATTCTCGATCTCGACCAGTTCGAGACGCCGATGAAGATCATCTCCGGCGACACGACGATCGGACTCGAAGTCCATGCGCACATGCTGACCCAGCTTCTGGACGGCGTGAAATATGCCCGCATCCCACGCACCGGCTTGTGGCTGGTCTCGATGCTGGTCATCATCGCCGGGGTCCTGACCGCGCTCTCCGACACGCGGGGCGGGAGAGCAGCTTTGATGCTCGCGGGCCAGTTAATCTTCTTCGTGATGCTTCCCTTCTTTCTGCAATGGCAGGGAACGGACACGCGTTTCCTGCCCGCGTTCGGCTGGGGCATCGGCTGGCTGCTCGCGTTTTCCGCCGTAGGGGCGGCAGCACGCGCGGTCGGCTCTCAGCAACGGCGGTTCGCGCAGTCCGCGCTGGGCAAATATCTGCCGCGCGATATCGCCAGCGAGATCATGCGCGACCCGGACAGGCTGGCGCTGCACGGCGAGAAGCGCGAGATATTCGTGGTCTTCACCGATCTCGAGGGCTTCACGAAGCTCAGCCACGCGATCCCCGCGGAGACCGTCGCTTCGCTGCTCAATCGCTATCTCGACACGCTCAGCGAGATCGTGCTGAAATATGGCGGCACGATCGACAAATTCGTCGGCGACGCTGTGGTCGCGTTTTGGGGCGCGCCCATTTCCCGCCCCGACGACGGCGAGCGTGCGGCTCGCGCCGCCTGGGCGATGTACGAGGCTGGAGAAGTCTTCCGAAAGGACGTGACCGAAGACGTGCCGGCAATCGGCCGCACACGCGTCGGCTTGCACTGGGGCGAGGCGATCGTCGGCAATTTCGGCGGCGAAGGGCGTATCCAGTACACGGCGCTTGGCGACAGCATGAATACCGCTGCCCGCCTCGAGGCCGCGAACAAGCCGCTCAACACCAAGGTGCTGGCCAGCCGCGCGGCGATGGAGCGTTCCGGTCTCGACTGGTGGCGTCCGCTGGGACGGGTCACGCTTAGGGGACGTTCGACCCCGGTCGAGATTTTCGAACCTGTGCCGGAAGCCACAGCGGAAGACCGTGCGTATCTGGCAAAGCTGTTGCGAAACTTTGATAATGGTGACGGCAAAGCTTTGGAAGATTTGGAAATATTGTCGTCAACCATTGTTCGCGATGCAGCGCTCGCGAATTTGGTCTATCGTATGCAGCATATCGAGGCGGGAGGCAGTTATGATCTGGGCTAGCAAATCGGGTTTGGCACGCGGCGTCGCGGCCGGCCTTGCGGCCATTCTTTTCACCGGCACGGCGCTCGCCGGCCCCGTCGTGATCCGCGCGACCGGTCCGTCGGCCAAGGCCTATCCGGCCGGGCGCCAGCTGGCGGACAATGCGCAGCTCACGCTGAAGGCCGGCGACACGCTCGTGCTGCTCGACTCGCGCGGGACGCGGTCGGTGAGCGGCCCGGGCAATTTCCCGGCGGTCGCGACCGGGATGCGCGCCGGCACCGCGCAGACGGCGGCCCGCATCCTCGCCAACACCGGCACGTCCGAGCGGCGCGGCGGAGCCGTGCGCGGCGGCGCGACGTCGACTGTCGAGACGCGCAGCCCCAACCTCTGGCTGGTCAATCTGACCAAAAGCGGTACGGTCTGCATCGCCGACCCCAACGCCGTTCGCGTCTGGCGCGCGGCGAGTGACAAGGCCGAGGACGTGAAAGTGAGTTCTATCGCCGCTTCGGGAACGATCCCGATGGCTGCGGGGGCCACGATCGGCGACTGGCCCAAATCCGTGCCTGTCACCAACGGCGCCGAATATACCGTCGCGATGGATGGCCTGGCGCCGGCCAAGATCAAGGTCATGACGGTGCCGGTCCCGGCTAGCCTGGAAGACACCGCGTCGCAGCTGATCGCGAAGGGCTGCAACACGCAGCTCGATCTGCTGGTCGCTTCGACGCAAGGTGGCGGCCCGACCGGCTGAAACACCGGCCGCGCGCAACTGGTTGAGTTTGCAGGGCGCGGCTGGTAGCCATTTGTGAAGAGGCGGCGCGGCGAATCGCGCCGGCCGCCGCGGTGTTTGCAGGGACGCGAAACGCCGCGCCGGATTAGAGCGCGAAAAGCGCCATCCGGTCACGTGCTTATTGGGGGAAAGCGATGCGTCCTGTGCGCTCGACACTGTATTTCGCCTTGATGCTGTCCGCGGCGTCGTTGCCGGCGCTCGCCGCCGCGCAGACCATCCCGCCGACCGGCACGACCCGCGAGGAAATCGAGCGTGCGCGCATCCGGCCGGAGGCGCCCGCCGCAGGTACCGGTGTCACGGTCGAAACCGATTTCGAGCGCGCGCCTTGCCCGCTCGCCGACGCGAAATACAAGGACATCACGTTCGAACTGCGCGAGGCACAGTTCCAGGGCATGCGCTCGATCCCGCTCGATCTGGTGCGGCCGGCCTATGGCGACCTGATCGGCAAGACCGTGTCGGTCGCCGAAATCTGCGAGATCCGCGACCGCGCCGCGACCATATTGCGCCGCGCGGGCTATCTCGCTGCCGTCCAGGTGCCGCCGCAACGGATCGAAAATGGTGCGATCCGGTTCGACGTCCTGATCGCCAAGCTGGTTGGCATTCAGGTGCGCGGCAGCGCCGCCGGCTCGGAGCGGCTGATCCAGTCCTATCTGCGTCACATCCAGGAGCAGGACGTCTTCAATATCCGCGAGGCGGAGCGTTATCTGCTGCTCGCCCGCGATATTCCGGGCCTCGACGTGCGCCTAGTCCTGCGCCCTGCCAATACCGTCCCGGGTGAAGTGATCGGCGAAGTCGATGTCACCCGCACGCCGGTCGAGGCCGATGCGTTCGTCCACAATCTCGGCTCCCGCGCCGCCGGGCGCTGGGGTGGCCTGGCGCGCGTGCAGCTGAACGGGCTGACCGGCATGGGCGACCGCACCACCCTCGCCTTTTTCAGCACCGCGGACTTCGACGAGCAGCAAGTCGTCGAGGCCGGTCACAGCTTCAAGATCGGCGGCGAAGGCCTGACCTTCACTGGCGATGTCAGCTATGCCTGGACCGACCCGACCCTCGTGCCGGCGCTGGACATCCAGGCGCGCACGCTCTCCGCTTTCGTCGAACTCAGCTATCCGTTCATTCGCTCGCAGTCGGCCAATCTAAACGGCAGCTTCGGGCTCAACATCGTCAACCAGAATGTCGACTTCAACGACACCGCGTTGAACCGCGACCGGCTTCGCGTCCTGTATGCCCGGCTGGATTATGACAGTATCGATCCCGCCTCGGTCGCCAACACGACCGGCTATTCGGTATCGGAGCCGCGGTGGCGCACCGCAGCTGGGCTGGAGCTGCGCCAAGGCATCGATCTCGGCGCCAGCGATCGCTGCCAGCCCTTGCAGGTGTGCTTCCTCAGTCGCTCCGCGGCCGACCCCACGGCTTTCGTCGTGCGCGGACAGGCGTTGTTTGAATACCGCCCTATGCCGAAGCTCACGCTCAGCATCGCGCCGCGCGCACAATATGCGCCACACAGTCTGCTGTCCTACGAGCAATTCTCGGTCGGCAATTTCACGACCGGCCGCGGCTATGATCCCGGTGCGCTGACCGGCGACAGCGGCTTGGGGTTCCAGAGCGAGGTTCGCGTCGGATCGCTGCTGCCGCGCAAATATGACGGCTTCGCCTTCCAGCCCTTCGCCTTCGCCGATCTCGGCATCGTCTGCAACCATGTGACGGCGGTGGCCGATCCGCAGCGGCTCTGGTCGGTCGGCGGCGGCGTCCGCGCCGCCTGGGGCCAGCGCGCCCGCCTCGACCTGACGCTCGCCGCCCCCCTCAACCGCACTTTCCTTCAGCCCGAACGGGACGTTCGCGTGCTCGTTACCTTGTCCACCAAGCTTCTGCCCTGGAGGCGTTGAGCCATGTCCGCGTACCCAAAACAGCCGCTTCGCCGCCGCGCCCGCCTGCTGGCCGGGTGCGCGCTCGCCGCCGTGCTGGCCAATCCCGCGTTCGGCCAGGCTGTAAACGGCACGCCGACGACGGTCGTCGGCAACGTCAGCTATAATCGCGGTGTAGTCATCACGGGCGGCCAGCGAGACACGGTCACTGTCAACACCAAGCAATCCGTGGTTTCTTGGGCGATGGGCGCAGGCACGGAATACCTTGCCCAAGGCAATGAGCTGGTTTTCCGGGGCAACCCGAACAACGTCGGCAATTACACCGTTCTCAATCGCATCGCACCCTCCGATCCCAGTCAGCCGGTCGCGTTCAATGGGCTGGTGCAGAGCTATTTCGATACCGGTTATGGCCAGCCTTCGATCGGCGGCAATGTCTGGTTCTACTCGCCGAGCGGCATCGTCGCGGGCGCGACCAGCCGCTTCGACGTCGGCAGCCTGGTGCTGACCGCCAATAATATCGACATCACGGGGGGCCTGTTCGGCGACGGCACCAACAGCGAGGCTGGCACGATCCGTTTCCGCGGCGCTACCGACAGCCGCGCCGCTGTCACGATCATGCCCGGCGCTCAGTTGAACGCCGCGAGCAATTATGTCGCCATCGTTGCCCCGCGCGTGAACCAGGGCGGCGCGATCACGGTCGCGCAAGGCTCCGCCGCGCTCGTCGCCGCCGAGGCTGCGGACGTCACGATTCCGGTCGCCGGCGGCTTGTTCGATATCGGCGTCACGATCGGCTCGAACGTCGCCGCCAGCGGCGACACGACCCTCACCCACACCGGTTCCACCACAGTCCAGGATCTGGGCGGCTCGAACCAGGCACGCCGCGTCTATGTAATGGCGGCGCCCAAGAACACCGCGATCACGATGCTGGTTTCCGGCACGCTCGGCTATGACGCGGCGTCGCAGGCCGTGGCGTCCAACGGGACGATCGTCCTCGTCGCCGGGCAGCAAGCGTCAGTCATCAGCGATCAGCCCAATTTCGGTTCCGGCCCGATCTCAACGACGACTATCAGAGGCGCCACGTTCAGAGGCGACACGCTGTCCGTGTCCGAGCATACGTTCATCGATGCTACAACCTCGTCGTCGCTGGTCAGGGGCGGCAGGCTCCTCACCAACGGCAATGGCACGACCGTCACGGCAGCCAATGGGTTCAGCTTCGGCGTCGAGGGGACGTCGATCTTCGCGGTCGGCCCGACGGCGATCACGGCCAGGAACGGCGGCACGATCAATTTCGGCCAGGACGTGACTGCTGGTTCCGATCTTGGCGGCGGCAGTCAAACCGGCGAGACCATCACCGTCACGGCGGACAACGGCACGATCAATGCCGGCGGCAATCTGATCCTTCGCAGCACGCGCCGTGGCGGTGACGCCAATGACGACGCGGGTTCCGGGACTGGCGGTATCGTTACCGTGGATGTCAAGAATGGCGGCGCGTTGAACGTCGCCACCCTGCTTTCCGTCGAGTCGCTCGGCTTCGGTGGCGAATCCAGCTACGGCATGGGTGGCGACGGGTTTGGCGGCGCGGCGAGCCTGCTGGCGTCCGCCGGCGGCCAAGTGCAGGCCAACACCATTCAAGTCTATTCAAACGGACAAGGCGGGCGCGGCGCGATCAATGGCACCGGCAAGGGTGGCAACGGCACAGGCGGCGCCGCCACGCTCGCCGCCAATGGCGGCATCGTCACCGCTGTCGACTCGATCGAAGTGCGCGCGGATGGCGGCGGTGGCCAAGGCAATGGCGATTTCGGCGGCATCGGCCGCGGCGGCACCGCGACCGTCCAGGCCGTGAATGCGAGCCAGATCGACGCACAAAATTCGATCGGCGCGCTCGCTTCCGGTTTTGGCGGCGATGCCGGGTACGGCGGTGGCGGCGGCGGCGCTGGCCTTGGCGGCACGGCCTCGCTGGCGCTTGGCGCCAACAGCGCGGTCGAAACCAGTTTTGTTCAGCTGATCGCCGACGGGAACGGCTCCTTCAGCAATGATTTCGACAGCCCTGGCGGTAGTGGCACTGGCGGACTGATTACGGTCAGCGTGGACGGGAGCCGCCTCCGGTTCGACGGCTTCACGGCGAGCGCTCGGGGCCTGGGCCAGGACAGCGGCGCGGTCGGCACCGGCGGCACGATCAATTTCACCAACACCAATAGCAGCAGCGTCACCGGCCTTGGCGGCAATTTCCAGCTCGACGTGACCGGAACCGCGGGCGATGCCTTTGGCAGCGCACAGCTGCAGAATGGTACAGGCGGCACGATCACCTTCGTCAACACGGCCTCGACCTTCACACTCAGCGAAGGCTCCTTGTTTGCGACGGCCGACGGACTTGGCGGCCGCAGCGACAGCTTCGCGCCGATCACAGGGCGTGGCGGCACGATCAACTTCACCATAAACACCGTTGACCCCAATAATGCGAATGCCAGCTTTCAGGTCAGCTCTCTCAACCTCAAGGCCGATGGCTATATCGGCCGCCCGGAGGAGGACCTGCGCGACACTGTCCGCCACGGCACCAGCGGCACCGGCGTCGGTGGAAGCGCGACGCTGACACTGACGGGCGGTATCGCCACGGCAAATTCCGTCGATTTCTCGGCCTCCGGCACCGGCGACAATGGCGATTTCGGCAACAAGGCGGGCGCTGGCTATTCGGGCAAGGCGGAGCTGAGGCTGACCGGCGGGCAGCTGACCGCGGGCGCGATTTCCATAGTGGCCCAAGCGGCAGGCGGCGACGGTGCATTCGGCGAAAGTGGCTATGGCGGCGGCGCGGCCGGCAATGGCGGCGATGCCAATGTGGGAACCAATCCGTTCGGTGCGGGCGCAGGCGCCTATGTCACAGGCACGGGCGGGACGCTGCGCGCGACCTCGCTCACCGTTTCGGCCAACGGGAGAGGCGGTTTTGGCGGCGACGGCCAGACCAATAGCTCTACCACGCCCGTGGGTTCCGGCGCCGGCGGCAGCGCGCGCGGCGGAACGGCCTCGATCGTCACGACCGGCGTCAGCCTGGAGGCCACCAACCTCACGCTGACATCGGCCGGCCAGGGCGGTGACGGCGGCGAGGTCAACTACCCGAGCGGCTATGGCAGCCAGACCGCGAATGCCGGCAATGCGGGTGACGGCTTTGGCGGCATCGCGACCATCAGCCTGACCGGTGGCGCCCAGTCCTTCGAGAGCGTCGGCGTCAGCGCGGAAGGTGGTGGTGGTGCCGGTGGCGTCGTGTCGATCAACGGCACGGTCCTCACGACGGCGACCGGCAAAGGCGGCAATGGCGGTATCGGCGCCGGCGGCCAGGCATCGGTCAGCTTCATCAACACGACCGTGACCAGCGAAGAAGGCCTCAGGATCGACCTGACGGCACAGGGCAATGGCGGCTTCGGCGGGTTCGGTCCGGCGGGCGGCAGCGGCGGCGACGCGACGGGCGGCACGGCGAGCCTGACCTTCAACAACAGCTCAACGGACGACGATGTACGCCGCATCCAGATCGAGGCGTTCGCGAATGCGGGCGGGGCCAGCAGCGGCTCGCGACTGAACGGGGGCAATGGCGGTAGCGCGACCGGCGGCACCGCGACGTTCACCGTGACCGGCGGCGCGATCGTCACCATCGCCGATGCCGATCAGGGCGACCCTCTGTTTCTTCGTGCGACGGCATTTGCCGGCGACGGCGGCTCGGGCGGAAGCCAGGCGTCCAACGGTCGCGGCGGCGATGGCGGCGACGGCGGCAGCGCCACCGGCGGCAATGCGACCATAACGGTCGATCAAGGCGCGCGATTGACCGCTCCCGGCCTGGGCGACTCGGAAAGCAATCCGCCCTCCCTCTTCGCCTCCGCCGACGCGGGGGATGGCGGTTTGGGCGGCAACGGGACCGCGCTTGGCAATAGCGGCGGCATCGGCGGCGATGGACGCTCAGCTACGGCCGGAAACGCGACCATCAACATCACCGGCGGCCGCGCCGATTTCGGCAATATCTATATCGAAGCGATCGCATCGCGCGGAAACGGCGGTTCCGGTGGTCTCGGCGCCCCTGACCCCGTAACGGGCTCCGTCACCGGTGCGGCTTCGGGCAGCTTCGGCTATGCGGCCGGCGGTCAGTTCAAGTTGATCGTGGACGACAGCAACGGCGTCGCCGGCAAAATCACGGCTGAAGAACTGGCCTTCGATTTGACCGGAGACAACGAAGATGGCGGGATCGAGATTGCCGATACCGGCACCCTTGCCGGCGGCGGCATCCGCTTCGCCAGCCTTTTCGCGCAGAGCAACAACTTCAACAACCTCTTCACTCCGCTCAACTCCGACTATCTGATCCGCTCCACCGCGCGGCGGATCGTGGTCGACGGCGATGTGCAGCTCGCGGCACAGGGCAATACGCGGTTCGAATTCTCCGGGACCGGCGGCATCGATATCGACGGCGACCTCAATGCCAGTTCGCTAACGCAACAGGTTCTTGTCACCCACGATCAGCAGACCAGCCCGCTGACCGCCTCGATCGCGGCGCGCAACATCAGGCTGCAATCGTCGAACGGCGTGGAAGCGCGGGAAGGGTCGCTGCTGAAAGCCAGTGATTCCATCGGCGTTTTCTCCAACAACAACAGCGTGCTTGTCTCGAACGCGATCGCCATCAACCAGATTGACATCGAGGCGCTGGGCGATGTGACGGTGGGTTCGCTCACCGCCGGAGACGCGAACAATACCGGCTCGATCTTCGTGCGCGCCGGCGCGACCGAGGGCTTCTTCCCCTCGAACGTCAATCTGAACGGCAATATCCGCTCGACCGGCAATATCGACGTATTCTCGGGCGCCGACACATTCGTGAATGCCGGCGCGCAAGTGGTGGCCGATCGCAGGCTGCAGATCGCCGCGGGTGACGACATCCTGATCAACGCGGGCGCACTGCTCCGCGCCGCGAACGACGCGCCGCCGGAAACCGGTTATGGCTCGGACGATCCACTCAACCAGCAATCGCAGCTCACACTGTTCGCGGGCGAACTATATCGTTTCGACGGGGGCGATGGCGATCTCGGGTCGATCGTCATCGACGGCGGCACGCTGGAAGCGCCAGATCGTACCATCTTCATGAGCGCGAATGCGGTCTCCGGCACCAATTCGACGCTCAACGGCGGCAATCTCTACGTCCGGCTGTTCAACATTCCCGAAGGCGATCAGGTACCGGCGAATGACGGCGGGCTGCTGACCGGCGCCTGCCTGGAAGGCAGCGTCTGCCTGGGCCAGGTCAATGTGAACAACATCGTCCGCATCGGCGAGGACGATTATGTCCCGATCAATCTGCGCTTGAACGGCGGGATCGATGCCCGCGACGTGCTGCTGCGCGGCCTGTCGGTTCAATTCGGGGAAGCGGGCGCCGCGAATGTCATTCGCGCGTCGGAAGCACTGACGATCGAATCGCTTGGGACCGGCCTCGTCCTGAACGGCCCCCTCGCGATCACGGGCGGAACCGATGTCGCTCGTGTCGCGGCATCCGGCAGCATTACAGGTGCACAGGCGACGATCGAGGCACCCAACACGCTCGATCTCTATGCGACGAATAACGTCACCTTGGGTGGCGTAGGCGCGACCACGATCCGCACCGTCGCTTTCGACGGCAATGTCGTCAACGCCGGCGGCATCACGGTGCCAGGTACGATCGCGATCGGCGATGTCCGCTCCGGCACCGATCTGGCGCTGAACGCAGGCGGCAACATCACGCTCGATACGATGGCGGTGACTGGCCGGGCGACCCTGCGCGCGTTCAGCGGGGCGATCGCTGTCGCGACCGACGCCGATGCGACCAATGGCGTGGACGCGACCGGCCGCTCGGTGAGCCTGCACGGTCTCGACGGCCTTAGCATCATCCAGGCGACCGCGACCGCCGGCGACATCGCACTCGCAACCGACTCCGGCACGCTATCGGCGAACCGGCTGCACGCGACAGAGGGCATCGCTTTGGCAAGTGGAGGCGGCGTGGGGTTTGGCGAGCTTCGCGGTGAGAATATTACTATCACCAGTGTAGGTGATACCGTTGGCAATGAAATATTTGCACAAGCTTTGTCAGTCAACAATGTGGGATCATTCGACGTCAATCGGGTTGCCGTTAATTTTGGTGCAGTTGACGTGTCAGCGGACACGCGAATTCGTATTGGCGATTTTGCCATGTCCCGACCGTCGTCTATTAACTTAGTATCGATTGATGGGTCAGTGGCCGTTTCAGGTGGCGAACTAGGTAGCCAACGTCAGCCATTTACAGGTGCATTCGATGCGCTGGGGCGTAGCGTGTCTATCAACGTCTTGGGACAACTTGATCTCAGAACAGTGGTTGCCACCGGCGGAGATGTAGAACTCCGAACCGAAATCTCGGGAGCGCTGACCGTCAGCGATGTGCGAGCATCTGGCAATGTGACCATCGATCAAAATGGCGCTGGCTTTACCGACGGCCTCAGAGTTGGCTCCGTGACCGCAGGTGGATCAGTAAATCTGCAAAGTGAGGTACTACACGCAACGATTAATCAAGGAACGATCGGATCGAACCTCACCATCGTAAATACTGATCTTGGGATCGTACTTGGCGATGTCGCCGTCAATGGTGTGATGGTTGTAACTACTCCCGGCACGGTCACGATCAAGGGGCGCGCGGCGGGGCGCGACATGACGTTTACTTCCACCGATCTCACGATCGGCGACGAAGGCCAGCTCGGCGACAATGAGCTGACGCAGCAGCTGACGCTCACCAGCACCGCCGACCGCCTGTTCCTGGGCAGCGCGACCGGCACCGGCTACCGCATCGACGAAACCGAATTCACGAAAATCGCGAGCCGGGGCAATATCAGCATCGTCTCGTCGCCGAGCGCCGGACGGCAGGACACCGCCTTCAACCTGCTCGATCCATCCGGCACCAACATCGTCATCGGATCGATGATCTTCGACGGATCGCAGCTGGGGCGCGAACATACGCTGTCGATCACGTCGCCGCAGTCGATCGGCTTTGTCGGCAATGTCCAGTTCCGCAACTTCAACAACGACCAGACGGTTAGCTACAGGGCGACCAACGATATCTCGCTGGCGGCGGAAACTGGGCTCGTCACGATCAGGAACCGCAACGGCGGGCTGGCCGGCACGCTGATCCTGGACGCGCAGCAGGTCCATGCCATGTCAGTGAAGGCCCGGAGCGAGATCGCCGGCCTGCAGCTGAACGAGGTCCGCCAACGGCTCGGCACCAACGATCAGCTGACGAATGACGACGGCTATTTCCAGGCGAACCGCATCATCGTCCGCATCGGCAGGCTGCTCTTCATCCAGAATAGTGGCATCAACAGCGACGACAAGAACGACAAGCGCGGCTTCAGCACCAACGATCTGACGATCGAGACCGGCTATGGCGCCGGCCAGGTCGTCATCCACGGCAAGATCGGCAACATCGTCGGCGAAGGCATCATCCAGGCATCGCACCTGAACGGCACTTTCGATCCGCAATCGGGCTTCAACACCTGCCTGATCCAGGTCGCTTGTTCCGGCACGGTCGAGCCGCCGCCCCCGCCCACGCCGGATTTCAGCTCGGTGCTCTCCTCTTCGCGCGACCAGGTGAAGAGCGAACAGGATGAGGACGACAAGGAAGAGGCTTTGCAGGCAGCCCAGGCGCGGCCCGATCCGATCATCCAGTTCGTCGATGCACCGAAATCGCGCTTCGATCCTTTGATCGACGAGCCCGTCACCGGCGCCGGCAACGAGGATTATTGGGAGCCGGTCATCCCGACCACGCCGGGACCGACGCTATAAGCCTCACGGCGAGCGGTTGACGCTCCCCGCCCCGGCGGGCCAAGGCGGCGGCATGCCTGCCGAGCTTCGCCTGTTCAACAGCCTCACGCGCGCGATCGAGCCGTTCCAGCCCATCCATCCGGGCGAGGCGCGCGTTTATACCTGCGGGCCGACGGTCTATAACTTCCAGCATATCGGTAACATGCGCGCCTATGTGTTCGCCGACACGCTGGGCCGCGTGCTGAGCTTCAAGGGGCTGAAGTTGCGCCATGTCATCAACATCACCGATGTCGGCCACCTGACCTCCGACGCCGACGAAGGCGCCGACAAGCTGGAACAGGCCGCTTTGAAAGCCGGCAAGTCTGCCTGGGACATCGCCGAATTCTACACCGAGAATTACTGGCGCGACATCGACCGGCTGAACATCCGCCAGCCCTATGAATGGTCGATCGCCACCAAATACGTCCCTGCGATGATCGAGTTCGCGAAGGGCTTCGCGGACACCAATTGCTACGAGCTGGACAGCGGCCTCTATTTCGACACATCGACGGTGCCCGATTATGGCCGTTTAGCCGGGCGTACCAAACAAGATCAGATCGAGTTCGACGAATCGGCGTGGATTCGTATTGATGAGGTGCGAGGCAAACGGCACGCTGCCGACTTCGCGATCTGGCGCACGACGCCCGCGGGCGAGACGCGGCAAATGGAATGGGATTCACCTTGGGGCCGTGGCGCCCCCGGCTGGCACCTCGAATGCTCGGTGATGTCGGAAGCGCTGCTCGGCTTTCCGTTCGACATCCACACCGGCGGCATCGATCACCGCGAAATCCATCACCCGAACGAGATCGCCCAGAATCAGGCGCATTGCCACTCCGCCGACAGCGGGGCGCGCATCTGGATGCACAACAATTTCCTGATCGATCGCGGCGGCAAGATGTCCAAATCGGCGGGAGAATTCCTGACGCTGCAGGCGCTGGTCGATCGCGGCTTCCATCCCCTCGCCTACCGCCTGATGTGCCTCCAAGCGCATTATCGCAGCGAGTTGGAGTTTAGTTGGGAGAATCTTCTGGCCAGTCAGACGCTTCTAAAAAGGTGGGTCCAACGTCTCCAGGCACTCGCGTTAAAAAACACACCGACGGAGATGGACGCCAAGAATAAGGAAATCTTGGCAAAATTTCGATCCGCGTTGGATTCGGCAGCCTGTGATGACGTTGCAACGCCAAAGGTCGTCGCTTTGTTCAATGAGCTATTGTTCAATATCGACGTGCGACCCGTCACAGTATTTTGGGCGGGACGAGAGGTAGATGCCGTATTGGGGCTCAGTCTTTTTGAGACAAATAATCAGAACCCTCTGCAAGCCGCTTCACAAAAGCGTTTGCTCGACCTTTCTCGCGAGAATTTGCGGATCAAACCCGCCAAGGTGACAATCGACGAGGCCGAGATCGAGGCTACGCTTGCCAAGCGCAAAGAGGCCCGAGCGGCAAAGGATTTTACCTCTTCCGATCGCCTGCGTGATGACCTTGCCGCGCAAAGCGTCGAGGTGATGGACGGCGATCCGCTTGGCTGGGATTGGAAGCTGAGCCTGAATTAAACCCTCTCCCCACCGGGGAGAGGGACGGCCGCGCAGCGGCCAGGGAGAGGGGCAGAGTCATCACGCAGGGTGACGGGGGGGCGGCCCGGCCCCCCCCCCCGCCGGGCCCCCCCCCCCCAAC
>JAESFN010000316.1_pt1 | contig 54532 bp, 44 predicted proteins | sample 9269411 | NCBI WGS metagenome assembly JAESFN01 (sample SAMN14505399, study PRJNA617100) | algae metagenome | isolation source: Iphinoe sp. HA4291-MV1 and co-occurring heterotrophs from trail next to... | place: USA: Maunawili Falls, Hawaii | collected 2009-07-25
TTTCCGTCGTGGCGCTTATGGGTGGACCCAATCCAACCGGTGGTCGTGCCGGCCCCAGGACGGTGGCCCCAGGGTAAGCCGGCGCGTGACCCGACACTTTCCTGGACGCTGCGGCCTGCTCCACGCTCAGCGGACGCCTCCGAAAGCGCGCCCTGTCTCGGAGCAAGTGTCACCCACAATACCCGCGCCGGAGAGGTGGGGGATAAATTTTGGGGATGACCGCAATGGCACGGCTCCCATGTGCCCTGGGCCGCGCAACCCTTGGCCAGCCGCAGGAAAGAGAGTAAGAGACCCGCGATGTGCCGGGGGGCATCGCCCACTGGCCTGTTTCGCGTTTGTCGCATGCTTAAGGACGCCGTCATGCCCGCTCCCTGGACCCCCGATAGCTGGAAGAACAAGCCCATCGTCCAGGTGCCCGATTATCCGAGCCAATCTGCGCTCGCCGATGTCGAGACCAAGCTTGCGACGTTTCCTCCGCTCGTTTTTGCAGGCGAGGCGCGCCAGCTCAAGAAGGGCCTCGCGGAGGTCGCCGCTGGCAACGGATTCCTGCTCCAAGGCGGCGACTGTGCCGAAAGCTTCCTGGAGCATCGCGCCGACAACATCCGCGATTTCTTCCGGGTGTTCCTGCAGATGGCGATCGTGCTGACCTATGCCGGCGGCCAACCGGTTGTGAAGGTCGGCCGCCTTGCCGGGCAGTTCGCCAAGCCGCGCTCGGCACCGACCGAGCGCCAGGGGGACGTCGAGCTGCCAAGCTACCGCGGCGACATCATCAATGGACCGGAGTTCACGGCCGAGGCGCGCACGCCCGATCCCACGCGCCAGCTCGAGGCCTACCGGCAATCGGCGGCGACGCTGAACCTCATCCGCGCGTTCGCGATGGGCGGCTACGCGGACCTCGAGCGCGTGCATCAGTGGACGCTGGGCTTCGTCAAGGACAGCCCGCAGAGTCACCGCTATCAGGAGCTCGCCGATCGTATCACGGAGACGATGGGCTTCATGCGCGCCTGCGGCATCACGTCGGACAACACGCCGCAACTGCGCACCACCAACATCTACACCAGCCACGAAGCCCTGCTGCTCGGCTACGAGCAGGCGATGACGCGGCTCGATTCGACGTCCGGAGACTGGTACGCAACGTCTGGCCATATGGTGTGGATCGGCGACCGCACCCGCCAGCCCGACCACGCCCACATCGAGTATTGCCGCGGCATCAAGAACCCGATCGGCTTGAAGTGCGGGCCGTCGCTGGATCCGGACGGACTGTTGCGGCTTATCGACATCCTCAATCCCAAGGACGAGGCGGGCCGGTTGACGCTGATCTGCCGCTTCGGATCGGACAAGATCGAGAAGCACTTGCCGAAGCTGATCCGGGCCGTGCAGAAGGCCGGCCGCACGGTGGTGTGGTCGTGCGATCCGATGCACGGCAACACGATCACCGCGGCGTCGGGCTACAAGACGCGGCCCTTCGATCGCATCCTCCAGGAGGTCGAGCTGTTCTTCGGCGTGCATCGCGGCGAGAGCACCCACGCCGGCGGCATCCACGTCGAGATGACCGGGCAGAACGTGACCGAGTGCACGGGCGGCGCCGTGGCGATTTCGGAGGCCGATCTGTCCGACCGCTATCACACCCATTGCGATCCCCGGCTCAATGCCGACCAGTCGCTCGAGCTGGCGTTCCTGATGGCGTCTCGTCTCAAGCTGGAGCGGGCATCCCACGTCGAGGCAGCGCCGGCCGCGGCGGCGAGCTGATCGCAGTAGCCGCCTTACGTCAGGGTGCTGTCCTCGACGGCGCGAGGCTTCGAACGCACGCGCTCGCGGTGCAGCATGTAGAGGCCTGACGCGATGATGACCGCCGATCCCGTCAGCGTCCACGCGTCCGGCAGGTCGCCGAAGACGGCATAGCCGAGCACACTGACCGCCAGCAGCTGGGAATAGAGAAACGGGGCGATCGCCGAGGCCGGAGCCAGCCGGTGCGCGACGATGAAGAGATAGTGGCCGGCGGCGGCCCAGAAACCGAGCGACGCCAGAAGGAACCACACGAACGTGGTGCTGGGCCACGCCCAACCCATCAGTGCCACCGGGGCCATGAGGACGGTTCCGGCGATCAGCGACAGGAACAGCGTGTTCTCGGGCGGATCGTAGGGCGCGAGATAGCGTGTGATCAAAATGAAGCCGACATAGCTCAGCATCGAGGCCATAGCGAAGAAGACGGCCGGATGCACGGCCGCGTAGCCCGGCCGGATCGCGATCAGGATGCCGCAAAAGCCGACGATAATGGCGACCAGCCGGCGCCAGCCGATCCACTCGCCAAGCACGGGACCGGCGAGAAGGCCGACGGCGAGGGGCGCAAGAAACTGGATCGTCAACGCCTGGTCGAGGCGCAGACTGTAGAGGGCAAGGAAGTTGAAGAACGTCGAGGACAGCAGTAGGACCGAGCGCACGAACTGCTGTTTGGGCTTTTGGGTGCGCAGCAGGCGCGGCACGCTCACCAGGCCCAGCACCGCCATGATCGCGACGAACTGGCCGAGAAAACGCACCCAGACCACCTGGCTGAACGGTATCCCGGCGACCGTGGACAGGTATTTGCCGGTCGTATCGAGGCAGGCGAAGAACGAGACCGCCAGCATCATCAGGCCGATCGCCTTGAGGCGGTCTGTGCTACGCGTGGCGACGTCGGTCGATGATGTCTGCATCGGTAGTGACGGTCGCCCCGATCCTCGCGCTGCGCCGCTCCCTGATACCCGCTTCACGCTGGATCGCGTGAGCGGAAAATTCGCGTGCCCGCAATACGCGGATGCATATCTTGCCGGCGCCAGCGGAGGCAGGATGTCGCGGCTCGCCCAAATGTTGGGCGGGCGGCATGGCGGGCCAGGGTTGTTTTCGCCGGGAAAGCCCGTATAACGCGGGCCGTGTGGGCCGGTAGCTCAGCGGTAGAGCACGTGACTTTTAATCATGTGGTCGAGGGTTCGATTCCCTCCCGGCTCACCACTTCTTACGCGTTGTCGAAAAGACCGGGCAAAAGCGGCGCCCCGGCGTCGAGGTGAACGCCCTCCAGCTCCAAGAGTCGCGCCTTGGTCACGACGCCGCCGTACGCCGAGAAGCCGCCGCTTCGGCCGCCACTCGCCAAGACGCGATGACAGGGGATGATGACCGCGACGGGGTTGCGCCCCAGCGCCTGCCCCACCGGGCGGGCCATGCCCGGCCGCCCGATTCGCTGTGCCACCTCGCCGTAGGTGATGGTCCGCCCCCACGCGACGGCGCGCGTGGCCTGGTACACCGCGCGATCGAAGGCGCCGACGCCGGCAAGGTCGAGCGGCACATCCAAAAAATCGACAGGCTCGCCCGAGGCGTAGCGCCGAATGGCGTCGATCCACGGAACAACGGCCGGCGGCGGCGCGGACAGCTCGGCCTGGCGATCCCGGATCCGCAGCCGCCGCTCCATCGCCGAACGGTCGGCCTCGGGGAGCTGAAGACGTGCCAGCCCGGCATCGCTCCAGGCGATCCCGCAGGTTCCGATCGCGGTGCTGAAAAGATGATGTTGCACGGGGCAAGGGTAAACGGTTCGGTGCGCCATGCCAATGACACGTCCGGCTTGCGCAAACGATGTTCATCGCCAGGCCGCGCAGGCCCCCACAAGGAGCCTGTCGCAGCACTCCAAAAAATGCGAATGTCGGGGACCGTCGGTGTAATGATCAAGGGATGGTGTCCATGTCGGCTCGCCCCGTGCTGGCCCAGTTGAGGACAGGTCTCCTCGGCGCGGCCGGCATGCTGCTCGCCCCGCTCTCCGCCCGGGCCCAAGCCCCCGTCGCGATCGTCGAGGACGTGCAGGGCAAATCCAGCGGCGTGGAGTTCATGGACTACGTTGCAGCCGGCAAGGTCATCCGGCTCGGCGCCGACGACCGGCTGGTGCTCGGCTACCTTGCCTCGTGCTGGCGCGAGACGATCACCGGCGGCAAGGTCACTATCGGGCGGGACGAAAGCACCGTCGAGGGCGGCCGGGTGACGCGCGTCAAGCAGCGCTGCGACACGGGCAACATCAAGCTGACCAGCGAGGGCGCCAACAAGAGCGGAGCGATGGCGTTTCGCGCCCCCCCGAAGAAGGCCGCCGGCAAGGAGGATGCCGCCGCCCGCGTAACGACGGTCTATGGGCTGTCGCCGCTCTTCGAGATCGGCAAGCCCGGCCGGCTGGTGATCGAGCGCACCGATCGCCCGGGCGAGAAGCACGAGATCGACGTGACGAGCGGGCAGCTCGTCAACGGCGCGTTCTTCGATCTGGCAAAAACGGGCAAGGCGCTGTCGGCCGGCGCGCAGTATCGCGCGACCCACGCGGACCGGCAGGTGGCGTTTCAGATCGACGCCGAGGCAGGCGGCCCGCCGGCCGGCGTCGTCTCCCGCCTCGTGCGGCTCGCACCCTAGCCTCGACAGCCGGCCGGGCGGCCCCATGAACCCATGATTGCACTTCGCCGCCGCGACCTGATCGCAGCCCTCCTGGTGGCGCTGGTGGCAACGGCGCTCCTCTCCGTGCCGCGCTTCGATCGGCTGCGTGGTCTCGATCTCGACGTGCTGACGTGGCTGCGCTGGTCGGCGTTCGGGCCGCGCCACGATCCGGCGCGCTCTCCGACCGTGGTCGTCGCGCTCGACGAGGAGACCTACAACACACCGCCGTTCAGCCGCACGCCGACGGCGACCTGGACCCGCGAGATGGCCAAGGTGCTCACTGCGATCGTCGATGGTGGCGCCAAGGTGATCGGCCTCGACATCATTTTCCCCAACTCGATCGAGCAGTCCGAGATCCGCTTCGGCGAGGAGACGCTGGGCGAGCGGTTGCGCGGGTTCGACCGGGAGTTCCTGCGGGCCATCGCGGTCGCGGCGCGCGCCGGCAAGCTGGTGCTCGGCCACGTCCAGCATCAGGCCTATCCCATCCGGCCCGCCGACGGGCAGCGGGTAGCGGTGGGGCACGAGCAGAACATGCGCCCGCTGAACTTCCACACGGATCGCGACGACGTCGTGCGCCGGATGCCGCTCACCTTCACGGTCGATGGCGCGGAGGTGCCGGCGATGGCGGTCGAACTCGCCGCCCGGGCGTCCGCAAGCAAGCTCGAGCCGCTGGGTCCGGGCCGCTATGCGCTCGCCGGCAAGCCGATTACCGTCGATCGGTCGAACCGCTTCACCCTCAATTTCGAAGGCGGCGCCGACGCGATTCCGACGTATTCGCTGGCCGACTTGCGGGCGTGCGCCGATCAGGCGCGCGCCGACTTCTTCCGCAAGCACTTCGAAGGGCGCGTTGTCTTGGTCGGGGCGGTGCTCGATCTCGAGGACCGCAAGGTCGCGACCAATCGGCTGGCCACCGGCATCGAGGCGGCGCGCGCCGACCGCTGCGCACTGAAACCGCCGGCGGCGCAGCCGAAGTTTGCGCGCGATTCGATTGCCGGAGTGTACATTCATGCGACGGCCGTCAACAATCTGCTGGAGGGCGATGCCCTCGTCGAGGCACCGGGCGCGTGGCGATGGCTCGCCGTCGCTGGCCTGACGCTGCTGGTCGCTTTGGCGGCCTTGCTGTGGAGCCCGTCTGTGGCGGCCGCGGTCCTGATCGGCATTCTGGCGTTGTGGGTCTGCGGCTCGGTCTTCGCCTTTGCCCGCGGCGTCGTGCTTCCCGTCACCGAGGCGGCGGCTGCCGGTCTCGCCGGCCTGTTCGCCATGGTGGCCTATCGCTTCGGCGTCGTCGACCGCGACAAGCGGTTGCTTCGCCAAAGCTTCGCGCTGTATCTGCCGCCGTCGGTCATCGATGCGATGCTCGCCTCCAACAAGCCGCCCGTGCTGGGCGGTGAGGCCCGCAACCTCACGATTTATTTCTCCGACGTCGCCAGCTTCTCGACCCTGGCCGAGAACATGGACCCGACCGATCTGGTGAGCCTGATGAACGTTTATCTCTCGGAGATGACGGACATCATCGAGGCGCATGGCGGATTCGTCGACAAATACATCGGCGACGCCATCGTCGCGGTGTTCGGCGCCCCGCTCGACGACCCGAGCCACGCGCCGAGGGCCGTGCGGGCCGCCTTGGCCTGCCAGGCCCGTTTGGGCGAGATGAACCGGCAGGGCACGCCGGCGTTCCGGGGCAGCCGGCTGGAGCAGCGCATCGGGCTCAATTCCGGCATGGCACTGGTCGGCAACATCGGCTCGCGCCGGCGCTTCAACTACACCGCCATGGGTGACACGGTGAACGTCGCCGCCCGGTTGGAGAGTGCGAACAAATCCTACGGCACTGCGATCATCGCCTCGGCGGAGACGGCGGCGCTGACCGGCGATGCCATCGTCTGGCGGGAGCTCGACGCCATCCGCGTGGTTGGAATTGCGCGTCCGGTGCCGATCTTCGAGCCGCTCGCCGAGCGGGGTCAGGAAGCGCCGGCGCAGGCCGGCATACGGGCCGCCTACGCCCGGGCGCTTTCCTGCTGGCGCGCGCGCGACTTCGCCGGAGCCGCGACGGCATGCGAAAGCATCGCCAAGGACGATCAGCCTGCCGCGCGCCTGCTGCGGCGGGCAAAAACCCACCTCGCCCAGCCGCCTGGACCGGGTTGGGAGGCCGTCAACGAGCTCGAGGAGAAATAGGCCGGTGGGGCCGGTCGCGCCCGGATCGAGGAAGGCGCGCGCAACGCCAGGATTTGGGGTAGTGTGAGCTGAAAGTCCGCCGTCGTTTGGACTGGAAGACCGGTTGCGTTGCGGGATCCTACAATGTCTCGAGGCTCGTATTTCCGGGCGCTGCATCTCGCCGTCGGCCTGATTGGCCTGACTGTCGCGGCGCCGGCGGGCGCGCAAACGCGGGCCTTCGCTCCGCCACCCCGCACCATCGCGGACATCGCCGCCGTTCTCGATCAAGAGAAGCCCGATCCCGCCAAGCGGGCGGCGAAAGAGGCCGAGGCGGCGGCCGAGCCGGCGGCGAGCTTGAAAGGTGCTGCCCTCTCCACCTTCTATCTGAAACGAGGCGAAGCCCGCGCCGATCTGGGGCGCGCCCGCGAGGCGATCGCGGATGGTGAGAAGGCCCTTCAGATCGGCGGAGACTATGTCCAGCACATCAGCAGGGTGGAGCTGTTTCTCGAAGGCCAGCACCGTGCGAATGGAGAGTACAAGCGGGCGATCGCCATCCTCGAGCCGATGGCCGCAAAGCTGAACGCGCCCGGGAGCAAGGGACGCCTTTTCGCGATCTATCGACGGATCGGGCAGAACTACGCCATTCTCGGCGACCTGACGCGCGCCGAGGGGCAATTGAAGCGCCTGCAGGCACTTCTCAGCGAAAGCCGCAACTGGTCGTCCAACACCGACATGTTCCGAGCGTCGTGGGAGGCCAATGTCGAGACTCTGAAAGCCCGGCTGTTCGAAGCGCGCGGACGCTATGCGGAGGCCGAGCAGGCCCACCTGAAGACCGCTGCGCTCAACCGTGAAGCCAAAGCGCGGTCGAGCAATTGGCCCACGCCCCCCTCGAAGGATTCCTTCGACAACGGTTACGATTTTGCCATCGCGTGGGCGGGCCGGTCGAAGGCACGGCAAGGCCGCCTGGCCGAAGGCGAGCTCGATGTCAGGAAGGCCCTCATCGCCCGCCTGCACGCCGTCGGCAAATACAATGCGGACGTCGGTCAGCTCGTGCTCGTCCTGGCCAATCTCATGGCCGAGCAGACCCGGCAGCCCGAGGCCGAGAAGCTGGCTCGCACGGCGATCGACATTTTTGACGCACTGGGATTCCCCAAGGAGTCCCAGCCGGTGGTTTCCGCAATGAACCAGCTCGCGTCCACGCAGTTCTCGCAAGGCCTCTATGAGGAGGCCGGCCAAACCTACGATCTCATGGACGAGGCCATGAAGGGTTGGGACGAAAAGCAGGGCGCGCGGTTTCGGACGGGCTGGGCGCGCATCTTCACGAGCTACTACACGCGCAAAGTTCAGAAGGGTATCGAGCTCGCGCGCGTCCATGTCACGCGCACCAGCGCTATCCAGGGCGATAAGCACTACGACACGGCGATGGCGCGGGCGGTCCTGGGGTCGGGCTTGGCGTTCGCGCGGCGCGATCAGGACGCGCTCCAGGAATTCAAGACCGCTCTGCCCGCCTTGGTGGCGGGCGCCCATGATAGCGACGATGACGACGATGCGACGTCCAAGCAATCCTCCAGCAACCGCCTGCAGGCCGTCATAGAGACCTATCTGACGCTGCTTGCGCGCAGTCCCGATGCCGCCAAGGCAGCCGCGGAGAGCGTGCCGCTCGGCGAGCTGATCCGCGGGCGGTCCGTGCAGAACGCGCTTGCCGCGTCGGGCGCGCGGGCCGCGGCCAAGAACCCGGCCATGGCCGAGCTGGTGCGCAAGGATCAGGACCTCGAGAAGCAGATCGCCGCCCAGATCGGCGCGATCAACAACATGCTGGCGCTGCCGCCCGAGGAGCGCGACGAGACGGAGCTGCGCACGCTGCAAACCGAGCTCGACACCTTCCGGAAGGACCGGCGCACCACCCGTCGGGATATCGAACGGCGCTTTCCCGAGTATGCCAGTCTCATTTCTCCGAAGCCGATGACGGTCGAGGACATTCGCGAAGCGTTGCGCCCCGAGGAGGCGTTCGTTTCGGTCTTCGTTGGCCGGCGCAACAGCTACGCGTGGGCGATCCCGAAAACCGGTGACGTGGCCTTCGCGGCCTTGTCGATCCAGGGCAAGGCGCTCGGCGAGAAGCTCCAGAAATTGCGCGCGGCGTTGTCGCCGAACATCTCGACGGTAGACGAGATCCCGCCCTTCGACGTCGCGCTGGCGCACGAGCTCTACACTACCCTCCTCAAACCCGTTGCGTCGGGCTGGCAGCAGGCCAAGAGCCTGATTGTCGTGACCAATGGCGTGCTCGGCACGCTGCCGCTCGGCCTGCTGCCGACCGAGCCGGTCAATGTCGAGAGCACGGCCGAGCCGCTGTTCGCAGGCTATCGGAAGGTCGCCTGGCTCGCCCGCACACACGCGATCACCACCGTGCCGTCGGCGGCCTCGCTGCGCACGCTGCGGCGGCTCCCGGCCGCCCCTCGCAACCGCGAGAACCTCATCGGCTTCGGCGATCCTCTGTTCAACGCGGAGCAGGCGGCAGAACAGGGAGCCGCCGCCGTCAAGACGGCCGAGGTCACGACGCGCGGCGTGCCGATCCGCCTGCGCGCGGCGCCGCGCACGCGCACGGCCGACAGCGCCGACATCGGCATGCTGCCCCGCCTGCCGGACACCGCTGACGAGCTGAAGTCGATCGCGCTCGCCCTCGAGGCGGACCCTTCGAAAATTCTGCATCTCGGCAAGGACGCCAACGAGCGCACGGTGAAGGGCACCGACCTCTCGCGCTATCGCATCGTCGCGTTCGCCACCCATGGCCTGGTTCCGGGCGAGCTCGACGGCCTGACCCAGCCGGCTCTGGCCTTGTCGGCGCCCGCCGTAGCCGACACCGACGGCGACGGCCTGCTGACCATGGACGAGATTCTGAGTCTCCGGCTGAACGCCGACTGGGTGGTGCTGTCCGCCTGCAACACCGGCTCGGGCGCCGGCGAAGGCGCCGAGGCCGCGACCGGGCTCGGCCGCGCCTTCTTCTATGCCGGAACGCGGGCGCTGCTGGTCACCAACTGGTCGGTGCACTCCGACTCCGCGCGCGAGCTCGTGACCGATCTCTTCCGCCGCCAGGGCGGCGCCTCCAAGGTTACGCGCGCGGAAGCGTTGCGCGCGGCCATGATGGCGATGCTCGACACAGGTAGCTACAAGGATGCCTCGGGAAAGGTCCTCTTCAGCTATGCGCACCCGCTGTTCTGGGCGCCGTATACGATCATCGGGGATGGCGGCCGTGAAAACTGAGGGTTGGGACGAGATCTCCGTGTGCCATCGGCCAGTCCGCGCCGCAATCTCATGCGATCGGTGTTGATGCCGATCCGTCACTTTCCGTGGGCATGAATGGCCGATCTCAGACCTGATCAACTGGCGCCGTCCGCACCCGAGGCTCGCGCGTTGCGCGCACCTCGGGGTGGCGCACCGTCCGCCGCCGCGGTCCACGGCATCGCCGGGCTGGTGGCCCTCGTCACCGCCGGCCAGCTCTGGCGCACGGAAGGCGACCTTGTGATCGCCCTCTTCACGGTCGGCGTCGCCCTGACCATTGCTGCGGCGGTCGCGCTCGCGACCCGGCGGCTGCTGTGCGCCGCCGTGGTGACGCCCGCCGTGCTGGGGGCGATCTACTGGGCCGGCTACGCCAAGCAGCGCGCCACCAACGTCGTGCTGCACGCCTACGACGTCGTCGCCGCCGTCCAGTCGCCGGGCACGATCGTCCGCCTGGTGCGCGACAACCAGACCGTCGCGATCGTGGGTGTCGCCGCGATGGCCGTGACGGTCCTGGCTGCCGTCGTCGCCTATCGCCTGGATGGCGCGCGCGTGCGTCCGCGGACGGCGTTGGCCGCCCTCGTGCTCTTTGCGGGTGCCGCGGGCGTTGCCGCTGTGGCCAAGGGTGACCGGCGGCACACCGAGATGTACTTCGAGGATATCTACATCTCGACGTTCTTCGCCTCCTGGTCCGAGACGCTCGAAACCCTCGCGCGCGGGCAACTGCTGGAGGCCGCTCCGCGCGCGGGTAGCGAGGGTGCCCTGGATGTCGCAGCCTCGTGCGAGCCCAGCGCCAAGCCGCCGCACATCGTGCTGATCCATCAGGAATCGGTGGCGCCGCCCGGCTATTTCCCGGCACTGCGCTACGACCGCAGCCTCGATCAACTGTTCACCTCGCTCGACGGGCGGGTGCGTCAGCTCCGGGTGGAAACCTACGGCGGCGCGTCCTGGCTCACCGAGTTCAGCCTGCTGACCGGGCTTTCGACCTTCGATTTCGGCGGCATGCGCCAGCTCGTCCAGCCGCTGCTGGCCGGCAAGATCCGCGATACGCTCCCGCAGGCGCTGACCCGGTGCGGCTACCGTGCCGTGATGTTCTATCCGATGCTGACAAGCTTCGTGACGACCGCGAAGTTCTTCCCCGCCATCGGGTTTTCGGAGATCTTCGACGCCAAGGCGCAGAAGGCCAAGACCGCCAACGAGCGCGACCGGTTCTACTACGCCAACGCGCTGGACGAGATCGATCGCCACCTTAAGGCGAGCGACAAGCCGCTGTTCACCTACATCCAGACGATGTCCGCGCACGGCGGCTACGGCTACACGTACATGCCCGAGGAGCGCGTTTCCGGTGGCGGCGCCGGCACGTCGCCCGAGATGAACGAGTATCTGCGCCGCCTCGCGATGGTGCGCATCGATTATGCGGCGTTTCGCGACAATCTGGCCCGCCGCTTCCCTGGCCAGGCCTTCCTCATCCTCCACTATGGTGACCATCAGCCGACCGCGACGCGCACGCTGCTGGGCTTTGGTAGCGACGCCAGCATCGAGGAGGTGATGCGCAGCGCCAACCCGGCCGCACTTCTGAGCTATTACGCCATTGACGGGGTCGGCTACCGGACGCCGGATTTGCCCGACCTGCGCACCGTGGACGTTCCCTATCTCGGGGCGATCCTGCTCCGCGCCGCCGGGCTGCCGCTGCCCGACTCCTATCGCGAGCGCGAGCGGCTGATGCGCCTGTGCGACGGGCGCTATCACGATTGCGTGCGGCGCGATGAGATCCTGAAATTTCATCGTAAGCTGATCGACGCCGGGCTCGTCGTCCCGCACTGACATCGTCATGGACGGAACAGGCCTCGCCAGCCCGTCCGGGAGGTCCTTGCCATGCTCGACCGCCGTGTCCTATCCCGTCGCAGCGCCTTGATCGCGGCCGGTGGCGCGCTTGTCGCGACCGCCTGTGGCATGGCAGGAAGACCCGGGCTGGTGCTCGCGGCGGCGCCGATGCTCGGCGCGGTCAGACCCTCCGTCTATCGGTTTAAGCTTGGCGCCTTCGAGGTGACGACCATCCTCGATGGCCAGCTCGAGATCGAAGGGCCGTATCCCAACTTCGGCGCCAACCAGCCAGCGGATGCCGTCAAATCGTACGCCGCCGCGCACAACGTGCCGTGGGGCAAGTACGAGAACTCGTACACGCCGACCCTGGTCAACACCGGCCGCGAGCTGGTGCTGTTCGACGCCGGCAACGGCGCCGGCCGGCGCGCCAACGGCGCGGGCAACCTGCGGGCGCTGTTGCCGGCCGCCGGGTACTCCGCCGACCAGATCGACGTCGTGGTCATCACCCACGGCCACCCCGATCACATCAGCGGGCTGATCGAGGATGGCAAGCCGGCCTTTCCCAAGGCCCGCTACGTCTTCGGCGCCACCGAGTTCGACTACTGGCGCAACGGCGAGAGCATCCCCGACGCGCGTAAGGCCAACCGCGAGCTGTTCGTCAACGTGGCGGTGCCGCTGGCCGAGAAGGCGGTCTTCCTCAAGGACCAGGGCGAGGTCGTATCCGGCATCCGCGCGATCGAGACGTTCGGACATTCGCCGGGCCACATGGCCTATCACATCGAGAGCGAAGGCAAGCGGCTGCTGCTGTGGGCCGATACGACCAATCACTATGTGCTCTCGCTGCAGCGGCCCGACTGGGAGGTGCGCGTCGACCACGACAAGGGCATGGCGGTAGCCGCACGCAAGCGCATCCTCGACATGGCGGCGACGGACAGGATTCCGGCCATCGGCTATCACATGCCGTTCCCGGCTGTCGGCTTCGTCGAGCGGGACGGTGAGGGCTATCGCTGGTCACCGGCCAGCTATCAGCTTCGGCTTTGAGATCATTAGCAAACGCCCGGCCGCCGGCCGGAACGCGACAACGAGAGCCTGAGGAGGATGGACATGGCCACGGCATTGCGGATGTCATCGACGCTCTCTCGTCGCGGCTTCATCGTCGGCAGCGCGGCGGCCGGCGGCGGTCTCGCGCTCGGTTTCCACATTCCGTTGACGGCCAAGGCCCGCGCCCAGGGTGCCGCGGCCGCCGGGTCGGAGGTCAATGCCTGGGTCGTCATCAAGCCCGACGAGACCGTCATCATCCGCATCGCCCGCTCCGAGATGGGGCAGGGCACGCTCACGGGCTTGGCTCAGCTCGTCGCCGAGGAGCTCGAGTGCGACTGGACCAAGGTCGTGACCGAGTATCCGACGCCGGGGCAGAACGTCGCCCGCAACCGCGTATGGGGCGATTTCTCGACGGGCGGCAGCCGCGGCATCCGCGGCTCGCACGATTACGTCCGCAAGGGTGGCGCGGTGGCGCGACAGATGCTGATCGCGGCCGCCGCCGCATCGTGGAGCGTGCCGGCGGCAGAATGCACGGCGTCCGGCGGCGTGATCACGCATACCCCGAGCGGGCGCAAGACGACCTACGGTACGGTGGCAGGTGATGCCGCCCGGCTCGAGCCGCCCAAGGACGTCAAGCTCAAGGACCCCAAGACGTGGAAGATCGCGGGCAAGCCGCTCCACCGGCTCGATACCCCCGACAAGGTCAACGGCAACCTCGTCTACGCCATCGACGTGCGGCTGCCCGGCATGCTGAGCGCGGCGATCAAGGATTCGCCGGTGTTCGGCAGCAAAGTCACCGGATTCGACGCGGCAAAGGTGCAGGGCATGCCAGGGGTCCGCCATGTCGTGCGCGTCGACGACACGACCGTGGCCGTGGTGGCCGACACGTGGTGGCAGGCCAAGACCGCGCTCGCCGCGCTGCCGATCACCTACGAGGACACGCCCAATGCGAAGGTGTCGAGCGCCTCGATCGCCGAGCGTCTGAAGGAAGGGCTCGAGGCCAAGGAGGCGTTCGTCGGCAATCAGAACGGCGATGCGTTGAAAGCCTTGGCGGGTGCCGCCAAGCGCGTCGAGGCCGTGTACACGACCCAATTCCTCCACCACGCCACCATGGAGCCGATGAACTGCACGGCGCGCTACACGCCCGACAAATGCGAGGTCTGGGTCTCCACCCAGAACGGCGAGGCGGCGCTCGCTGCGGCCTCGGAGGCCTCCGGCCTGCCGCTCGCCAAATGCGAAGCCTACAAGCATCATCTGGGCGGCGGCTTCGGCCGTCGCGGCCGGCAGGACCCCGTCACGCAGGCGGTCCGCATCGCCAAGCAGATTCCCGGCGTTCCGATCAAGCTGATCTGGAGCCGCGAGGAGGACACCACCCACGGCTACTATCGGCCGATCACCCATTGCAAGCTCACCGCCGGCCTCGACGAGAAGGGCGATCTGGCCGCGCTCCACATACGGATCTCGGGGCAGTCGATCGTCGCCTTCCAGAACCCGTCGCTGGTGCAGGCCAATGGCGACAGCCGCATGTTCCAGGGCCTGTGGGCGGCGCCCGGCGAGGCGCAGATCGGCTACACGGTGCCGAACCTGCTCGTCGAGCACGCCATGCGCAACACCCACGTGCCGGTCGGGCCGTGGCGCGGGGTCAACACCAATCAGAACGCGGTCTACCTCGAGTGCTTCATGGACGAGGTCGCAAAGGCCGCCGGCAAGGACCCGCTGGAATTCCGCCGCGCGATGATGAGCAAGTATCCCAAGCATCTCGCCGTGCTCAACGCGGCCGCCGAGAAGGCCGAGTGGGGCAAGCCGCTGCCGGCCGGTATCCATCGCGGCATCGCCCAGCACATGGGCTACGGCAGCTACTCCGCGGCGGTGGCCCAGGTGTCGGTGAGCGACCGCGGCAAGGTCAAGGTGCACCGCATGGTGATGGCGGTCGACTCCGGCCATGTCGTCAATCCCGATCAGGTGGCGGCCCAGATCGAAGGATCGATCGCGTTCGGCCTCAGCGCCGCGTTTCATCAGGAGATCACGATAAAGGACGGCCGGGTGGTCGAGGACAACTTCGATACCTACGACTGCCTGCGGCTCGCGGAGATGCCGAAGGTCGAGACCGTGCTGGTGCCCTCCGGCGACTTCTGGGGCGGCGTCGGCGAGCCGACGATCTGCGTCGCGGCACCCGCGGTGCTGAATGCGATCCATGCCGCGATCGGACGGCCGGTGCGCTCGCTGCCGCTGAAAAACGTCAATCTGGCGCGCGCCTGACGGGGCGCGGCCGCTTACTTGGTCGCCATTAGCAGGCTCGGCAGCCAGGTCGTCAGCGGCGGCCACAGCGTGATGGCGACCAGGACCAGCAGCAGCGGGATGAGGAAGGGCAGCGTGGCCCGGGTCACCTGCTCGAACGAGATGCCGGCCACGCGAGCGGTGACGTAGAGCACGATGCCGACCGGCGGCGTGATCGTGCCGATCATCAGGTTCAGCACGAACACCAGCCCGAACTGGATGGGATCGATGCCGAGCTGCATCGCAGGCGGCACCAGGATCGGCACCAGGATCAGCATGGCGGCGATGGCCTCCATGAAGCAGCCGACAAACAGCAAGATGAGGTTGACGATCAGCAGGTAGACGAGCGGGTCCTTGGTGAGACCGACGAGAAAGGCGCCGGCCGTCTGCGGGATCTGCGAAATGGCAAGGCAGTAGGCCATCAGCGACGCAGTCATGACCAGGGCCATGACGACACCGGTGGTCTCGACGGTTTCCAGGATGATGCGCGGCAGATCGCGGATCGCGAAATCGCGGTAGATGAACAGCCCGAGCACGAGCGCGTAGGCGACCGAAATGGCGGCCGCCTCGGTCGGTGTGAAGGCCCCGATGAACAAGCCGCTGAACAGGATGACCGGGGTCATCAGCGCCCAGAACGCGCGCTTGAAGGCGATCCACAGGTCGCACATTCCGGGAAAGGGATGGCGCGGCAGTCCCAGCCGGTCGGCGATGGCGCGCACCATGGCCATCAGCGCGCCGGTCATCAGCAGCCCCGGGACCACGCCGGCGATGAACAAAGCGCCGACCGACGCTTCCGCCGACACCCCGTAGATGATCATCGGCAGCGACGGCGGGATGATCGGACCGATGGTGGCGGAGGCGGCCGTGACGGCCGCCGAGACATCGCGCGGATAGCCCTCGTCCGTCATCGCCTTGATCTCGAGCGTTCCGAGCCCGCCAGCATCGGCCACCGCCGAGCCCGACGCTCCGGCGAAGATCGCGCTCGCCAGGATGTTCGCCTGGGCCAAGCCGCCGCGCATCCAGCCGACGCACACGGCCGCGAAGTCGAAGATGCGCTTGGTGATGCCGGCCGAGTTCATGATGTTGCCCATCAGGATGAACAGCGGCGCCGCGAGCAGCGGGAAGCTGTCGACGGCCTTGGCGATGCGCTGGGGCACGATCAGGTCGGGGATGCCGGCGAACAGCACGAACGCCCACCCGGCCAGCGCCATCGCGAGCCAGATCGGCGGGCCGAGAAAGAGGCTCAGAAACCACGCGGCGAGGATCGCCAGCATGACGGTGGTCATGGCGTCCGCTCCGGCGGGCGCGGACGCAGGATGCGGCCCAGATCGCGCAGGGCGTAGGCGCCGATCCCCAAGCCGGCGAGCGGGACGATGAGGTAGACGGCGCCCATCGACGCCGGCAGCGTGACCGTCTCGACGTCCCAGTTGTTGGCAACGAGATGCAGGCCGCGGCGGACCATCACGATCGCGAACGCCAGCGTCGCCAGGTGGATGATCGTGCCGGTGATTGCGGTCGCGCGCTCCCCGAAACGCTCGGACAGAAACGACATGGCAAGGTGGCTCGAGTGCCGTGAGGCGATCAGCCAGCCGAGAAAGGCGACCCAGATGAACAGGTAGCGCGCCAGCTCCTCGCTCCACACCAGCGGGCTGCTGAAAATGTAGCGGCTGATGATCTGGGCGAAGATGCACAGGAAGACGCCAGAGAACGCCACGATGGCGATCGCATCGATGACGCGCTCCAGCGTTCGGCCAATGGCGGACACGCGCGACCCGCTGCCGGCTACTTGATGGCCGCCAGCTTTTCGTAGGTGCCCTTGCCCCACTTGCTCTCGAATTTGGCGATGAGAGCGTCGACCACCGGCTTCTTGAAAGCCTCGACATCGACCTTGACGACGGTGACACCGGCGGCCTTGAAGGTGTCGAGGAGCTGACCCTCCTGCTTGATGAGCTCGGCATTCTGCCACGCGATGCCGGCCTCGAGCGCGGTCTTGATGATCTGCTGGTCCTCGGGCTTGAGGCCCTTCCAGAACGCCTCGTTCACGGCCACGATGCGCGGCGTGATGATGTGCCCGGTGAGCACGAGGTACTTCTGCACCTCGTCGAACTTGCCAGCCTTGATGGTTGGCAGCGGGTTCTCCTGGCCGTCCACGACGCTCTGCTTGAGCGCCAGATAGAGCTCGCCGAAGTTCATCGGCGTCGGCTTGGCGCCCCACGCCTCGGCCATCGCCTTGAACACGTCGTTCTCCGGCACCCGCAGCTTGAAGCCGGCGAGGTCCGCGGGCGTCTTCACCTCCTTGCTCGTGGTCGTGAGGTGGCGCGTCCCGTAGTAGGTGGTGCCGAGGATGCGCATGCCGCGCTTCTCGACGAGCTGCTTGTTGAAGTCCTCGCCGACCGGACCCGCCATCGCCTTCACGAGATGGTCGGCGTCGCGCCAGATGTAGGGGCTCTCGACCACCGAGATCGCCGGCACCCAGGCCCCGAAGTTCGCCGCGCCTTCGAGCACGATCTGCTGCGTGCCGTTGGCGACGGCTTCGATCATGTCGCGTGAGGAGCCGAGCTGGCCGCCCGGGAACGATTGGATCACGATGCGCCCGCCGGACTTGTCTTTGACCTCGGCGGCGACCCGCTCTGCCATCTGCACCGCCACGTGCGACGCCGGCACGACGTCGCCCCAGCGGATGGTGACTTGCTGGGCCTGCGCGGTTCCGATGAGGCTGGCGAGACCGGCAAGCGCGGACAAGCCGGCGCGCGAAAAGGCAATCATGGCGTCCTCCCCGTAGGGCCCTTTGCGGGCCTGCGCGTAAATCTTCTGTAACCACAACAGTAGCGCGGGGCCGCGCGTACCGTCCATCCCGCAGCGTGGCGCCGATTTTGTTCCAGCAGGAACAGCCGGTGGCTACGGCCTGTGGCACTCAATTGGGCAACGCGATGGTTGCGATGTGAGGCATCCGGTCGATCGCGATGCCGGCGGCCGAAAGCTGCCGGTACGGATCACGCCAAAAACAATCGGAGATGAGCATGACGACGAAGACCGCCAAGACGACGATGCTGGGCGCGGCCGCCATTGCCGCCGTGCTGTTCGCGGGCGCCGCCGCGCCGGCCAACGCCGGCAAGAAGCACCTCTTTTTCAAGCATCATCACTTCTATTACGTCCCGACGTACACCTATGGGCCGGACTGTAGCTTCTACAAGTACAAGTGGCTCAAGACGGGCAACCCGTTCTGGAAAGCCAAGTACTTCTCCTGCATCTACTGATCTCGGCCCGCAGCTTCCCCGGCCGCACGCCATGGGTCCCCAAACCCCGCGGGGACTCACCGGGGGACGATGCCCTTCGAGCCTCCCGCTCGAGGGGCATCTGCCGTTGCCGCGTCGCGAGGCGGCGGGTCAGGGCGCCAGCCGCTCGATCATCGCCATCGCCGCGGCGGGGGCCCGGACCTTGCCCTCGTGGATGAAGTAGACGAACACGTCGCGCGGCTCTTTCGGGGCGTCGCGCTTGGCGTCGATCCGCGGCAGGTCGTCGGGCGCACCGCCGGCCGCCCACACCCGCGCCCGCTCGGTCCACTCGTCGAGCGCCTTCTTGGGGTACGCGGTCGCTATATCATCCTGCCCTTTTTGCAGGCGGGCATAAACGAAATCCGCCGTGACATCGGGAATGGCGGGATAGCTCGCGTGCTCGGCGAAGACGACCGCCACCGAGAACGAGCGGATGAGCGCGATGAACTCCGGCGTCAGGAAGCTCGGGTGCCGCACCTCGACGACATGGCGCAGCGGCCGCTTGTCGAGAGTGCGCGGCAGCAACTCGAGAAAGGCTCCGAAATCGGCCGCCTCAAATTTCTTGGTTGGCGGCATCTGCCAAAGGATCGGCCCGAGGTGGTCCTTGAGCTCGGCAAGCCCCGAGTCGAGGAAGCGGGCAATCGAGTCGCCGGCCTCGGCCAGCACCCGTCTCGTCGTGGTGTAGCGCAGCGCCTTCACCGAGAACACGAAGCCGTCCGGCACTTCGGCGGCCCACTTGGCGTAGGTGGCCGGCGTCTGGCTGCGGTAGTAGGTGCCGTTGATCTCGATGGTGGTCAAATGCTGAGCCGCGTACTCGAGCTCGCGGGCGTGCGGCAGGCCGTCGGGGTAGAACACGCCGCGCCACGGCTCGAACGTCCAGCCGCCGATGCCGGCGCGGATGGTGCCTTGCTTGGATGTCGCCTTGGGTCGTTTGGGAATGGAACACCTCCCCCGCCGGCGGTCCTGCGCTCACGCGGGATTGAATGGCTCTTGCCGGCGGCCTCTGCGATTCGTGGCGGCCGCCGCCTGTGTCCGGTCATGCTAGGTGCAGGGGGCGATGGTTGGCAATATTCAAGCTCGATACGCTGGCCTATCCATTCCGCCCCACCAAAGGTGACGCATGACGACCCCCCGGAATGTCGCGGTCCTGGTTGGCAGCCTCCGCAAAGAGTCCCTAAACCGCAAAACAGCGCTGGCGCTCGCCCCTCTCGTGCCGCCATCGCTCACCCTCGGGATCGTCGAGATCGGCGAGCTGCCGCTGTACAACGAGGACTTGGAAGCCAGTGCGCCGGTTGCCTGGCTGGCGTTCCGCCAGCAGGTGAGAAGCGCGGACGCCGTGTTGTTCGTGACGCCGGAGTATAACCGATCGATGCCGGGCGGGCTCAAGAATGCGCTGGACGTCGGCTCGCGCCCGTATGGGCAGAGCGTGTGGACCGGCAAGCCGGGCGCGGTGATCAGCGTATCGCCCGGCGCCATCGGCGCCTTCGGTGCCAATCACCATTTGCGCCAGTCGCTGGTCTTCCTCAACGTTCCGGTGCTGCAGCAGCCCGAGGCCTACATCGGCGGCGCGGCCGGGCTATTCGACGCGAGCGGCAAGTTGACCAGTGACAGCACCCGCGATTTCCTGGTGAAGTTCGGGCAGGCCTTCGCTCAGTGGATCGAGATGACCATCAAGCGGTGAGCCCAAGGACCGGCAGGAGACAGGACATGGCGACGGACGTGAAGATCACCCGCGAGGACGGCCCCACCAAGGGGCGCTACGTCGCCAAGGTCGACGGCATCGAGGGCGAGGGCGAGATCACCTTCACCCGCTCGAGCGACAAGCTGATCATCGCCGACCACACCGGGGTGCCCGACACGTTCCGTGGCAAGGGGGTCGGACGGGCCCTCGTCGAGCACATGGTCGCCGATGCCCGCGCCCGTGGGTTCAAGATTTTCGCGCTCTGCCCCTATGTGAAGGCCGAGTGGAAGAAGCACTCCGAGTGGAACGACGTGTTCCAGACCTGAGCCTCTTCCAACCTCGGCGGCAGCCGGCGCCGGCCTACTTGAAGATGCTCTTGATCGTGTCCCAGATGCTGCCGATGCCGGGGGCCGCGCTCGCGGCCTTGACCTCGCCGGCCGGGATATTGGGCGCGGCGGTCGGCATCTTCAGGTCGCCCGACACCGGCACCTGGGACATCTTCACGGTCTCTTGGGTAACTTCCTTGAACAGCTTCATCTGCGCCAGCGTGGCGGGACCGGCCACGCCGTCGGCAGCAAGTCCGTTCTTCTTCTGGTAGTCGAGCACGGCCTTGGCGGTGCCCGCTCCGAACTGGCCGTCGGCGGTGACGCCGAGCTTCTCCTGCAGCGCCTTGACGGTCGAGCCCTTGGTGCCCTGCTTGAGCAAGATCAGCTCGTAGAGGCCCATCGCCATGAACGTGTCGGGGCCGGCGACACCATCGGTCGCGAGGCCATTCTTCTTCTGCCAGTCCTTGAGTGCGGTTTCCGTCTTGGGGCCGAATTCGCCGTCCGCTTCGACGCCGAGCTTCGCCTGCAGGCGGCGGACCGGCTCGCCGGCGAGGCCCTTCTTGAGGATTGCCATTGGGGATGTCTCCTGTGGCCGTCCCCCCGAGGGTGAGACTAGACCCCGGCCGCCTCGCATGGAAAGCGGTGGGATATGCAAGGCAGGGGCGTCGTTAACGACCTTGACGGCGCCGTGGCACGATTACGCGACGCCGCCGATCTTGCGCTGAACCCGCTCGTCGAAACGCGCGACGTTGACCACCACCCGTTGATGGGTGCCGTCGCCGATCGCCTCGCGCCCATCGCGGGCCTCGACGCGGAAGGTGATCGTGCGGCCCTCGATCGCCGTGACTTCCGCCGTCGCGGTGACGGTGAGCCCGACCGGCGTCGCCGCGAAGTGGCGCACGTCGAGGTGGATGCCGAGGCTCTGGTAGCCCGCCGGTAGCAGGTGCTCGACCGCCGCCAGCGCCGCCGCCTCGATGACATTGATCATGACCGGCGTGGCCAGCACCGCGATGCGGCCCGAGCCGACCCGCGGCGCGGTGTGCTCCGGCGCCACCAGCAGCTCGGCGGTGCCGGCGAGGCCGGGACGGAGGGCAGTGAGGTCGAGGGGCATGGCTATCCATGTGTGCTGACGGTCGGAGTTCTCGGACCATAGCGCACACCGCGCGCCTCGCGGGAGAGCCCCATTTTCTACCGGGTGCGCCGTCGGGGTCGGCCGGGCTGCGCCGTGATGTCGAGGTCGACGTCGGTGACGCAATGCTGCCGCGTGCTGTCCCCGGCGCCCGAGCGCCACGGCCCGGCGCGCAAGCGCGCCTGCTCGACCTCGGCGAGGTGGAGGCAGCGCCACGCGCCGCCAGGTGGCAGGGTCGAGTTCGTCCCGCCCGCGAACTGAAACGCCAGCACCACCTCCGCGCCGTCGCTGTGGCCGATGATGTGCGGGCACAGCGCGCGGGGATGGCCCCGGTAGACGCACGTGACCTGCGCGCTCTCGAGGATCGCCGTGCGAAACAGCCGGTAGGTCTGCGATGCCATGACTGCCAAGATGGGTCGCGAGATAGACGCGCGCAAGCGCACCCGCGCGCTTCGTTGTCACCGAAGGCGTCGGCAGGTCGGTGTCCGGCTCGAAGTCCCGGGGAGCGGGGCGTGAGACCGTAATTGAAATTCGGATGCGGCCTCGGCCGCCCCACCGCTGTATGCGCCTCCGCAGCGCGTCCGGTATGATCCGGAGCCCTGCAGCGACGCTCGCCTCTACCGGCGCGAAGCCCCGCGTCTGCCATCCAACAGGCCGCGAGTTGGCCCCCGCGGCCCCATCGGCCGCCGAGCCGCTCCGCGCCTTTCCGGTCCAGCTGATGGGTACTGGTATTGAGGACAGGCGCCAGCCCCCGCCCGCGGACGCCCAGCTCGCGCCGGCCCCCGGGATGGGCGGGATGCGGTCAGGATACGCGCGAGGGCAGGGGTGGGGGATAAGGTTGGGATCAGAGGCGTTGGAGGACGAGTGTTCCAAGCGTTCGCCGCTGTCTTTTCGCCCTACACGGCGCAAACGGAAAGTTCAGTGCGCGACGGCTACCGGGAGCGCCGCTCCTCGGCCTTGATCTCGGCGAACATGGTGCGGGCGCGTTCGAACTTCTCGTTGAACAGCCACATGGCGTCGAGGATTTCGCGATAGGTCGCCGACGTCCTCGCACGGTCCGCCTTGCCGAAGGTGAACATCGAGTTGTTGCGCAGGTATCCCATCACCGTCGGGTCCGAGATGCGCGTGCTCTCGAAGCGGCCCGACGCCAGCGCGGCCCGCGTCGGCGTCGGCACGATCTGGATGAGTTGGAACACTTTCATCTGGTCGATCTCGGAGGGCAGCATTCGCAGGATCTCGGGCAGCCGCGCGAACAGGTCGGCATGCGCGTTCATCAGCCCGTTGCGCACAGCGGTCCAGTGGTTGAACCGCTGGTCGCCCGTGCCGATCCGCGCCGTCTCCTCGTCATCGCGCCTGGCCACCGCCGGCGCGAGCGCCGCGATCCGCGGCTTCAGCGCCGCCCACGCCGCGCGGCCCTTGCGATCCTCGGCCACGCCCGTCTGCAGGCTGCCCTTGTAGGTGTTGGAGCGCGCATTGCCGATGTTCTGGAGGCCGTTGGTCTCGGCGAAGAAGATGCCGAGCGCGATGCGGCCGGCGACATCGGCGGTCGCCGCGTCGAGCCCCTTGGCGCGCGCGATCGCGGTGCCGAGATCGACCACGTCCTTGAAAGGGGTCTTGGAGGCTTGCGCGCCCGGCGGCGGCGCCTGCAGGAGCGCGAACAACGCCCCGTAGGCGTCGATCAGCGGCTCGTTGGCGGCATCGAAGTAGGCCGGCGGGATGCCGAGCGTGTTCGGCCGCCCGATGCGCGCCGGCACCGCGTCGGTGAGATCCTTGTAGGTGCTCATGACCTGCAGCCGCGCGAGGTACAGCGCCTGCCCGGGCAGGTTCGGGAGCGGCTGCTTGGCGTCAATCTGCCCGCGGCGCTCGGCGAGCACCGCCTTGAAGCCGGCGAGTGCCGTGTCGTAGGCGGCCTGGGCGGTGACTGCCTCCGTTCTCGCGGCCGTCTGCGCGAGGGCTGGGGTGATGCTACCTGCTCCAGCCGCAAGGGTTAGGGCGAGGATGGGGATGGCTATTCGATTGGGCTTCATGATGCCCTTGTAAGGGCCGTGCCCCCGCTCTTCCAGATGTCATCCTCGGGCTTGTCCCGAGGATCCACGGCGCCGCATACTCGACGGGTGCAGAGCTACTGGACATACATCCTGGCGAGCAAGCCACGTGGCACGCTGTACATCGGCGCGACCAACGGCCTGCCGACGCGCGTGGGGCAGCATCGTGCGGGCATCGGGTCAGATTTCACGCGGAGGTATCGGGTCCACCGGCTAGTGTGGTTCGAGGAATTCGGCGACATCCGCGATGCGATCCAACGCGAGAAGAACCTCAAGCGCTACAATCGCGACTGGAAGATCAACCTGATCGAGCGCACCAACCCGCATTGGATCGATCTGTTTCCCTCGCTCCCTGGTATCGCACCTCTCCCAACGCTTCTCCCCTGTGGAGAGCTGGGTCCTCGGCCCAAGGCCGAGGATGACAGTTGAGGGTGTGGCGGGCGGTGTGGTCGGCGGCCTACTGCCGTGCAGTTGTGACGCACTGGTCCTGCGCCCTGGCAATCCAGCCGACAATGTCATCCTCGGGCTTGTCCCGAGGATCCACGGCGCCGCATAGTCCGAGGAGATTGGTTGCGACACGTCCCGCGTCACGGATACGGAAAGAACAGCTCGTTCCCGTCCGGGTCTTCGACGATCATCGTGTCGTAGCCCCACCAACCGTTCTTCACGGGAGCCCCACGCGCCTCGAAATCCGCCCTCACAGCTTTCAGCGGTTCGAGGTCGAGCGAGATGAACATGCGGCCGCAGCCGGTCTTGCCCGGCTGCTGGCAATTGAGGAGAAGCGTGCAGTCCTCGCGGGTGACCTCGGCGACCAGTACCTTGCCGCCTTCCTCGTAGCGGAACCCCGGGGCGAAGCCGAGCGTCTCGGTATAGAAGGCGATGGCCCGCTCGACGCTCGCGACGAAGAAGACAGGGCGCGAATACCATTCGCTCATCGATCCACTCCCCGTGCGGCGGTTGCGGCTCCCGCCTACTCCGCTGCCTCTTTCTTGCCCCGGGCCGCGCGGCGGCCGAGCAGCTCCTTCAAGTACCGGCCCGTGTAGCTCTCTTTGATCTTGGACACTTCCTCAGGCGTGCCCTCGGCGACGATGCGGCCGCCGCCGTCGCCGCCCTCGGGGCCGAGGTCGATGATCCAGTCGGCGGTTTTGATGACCTCCAGATTGTGCTCGATCACCGCCAGCGTGTTGCCGGCGTCGGAGAGCTCGTGCAGCACCTCGAGCAGCTTGGCGACGTCGTGGAAATGCAGGCCCGTCGTCGGCTCGTCGAGGATGTAGAGCGTGCGCCCCGTCGCCCGCCGCGACAGCTCCTTGGCGAGCTTGATGCGCTGCGCCTCGCCGCCCGACAGCGTCGTCGCCTGCTGGCCGATGTGGATGTAGCCGAGCCCGACCCGGCGCAGCGTCTCGAGCTTGTCGCGGATCGAGGGCACCGCCTGGAAGAAGCCGCAGCCTTCCTCCACCGTCATGTCGAGCACGTCGGCGATCGACTTGTCCTTGAACCGCACCTCCAGCGTCTCGCGGTTGTACCGCTTGCCCTTGCACTGGTCGCAGGTGACGTAGACGTCGGGTAGGAAGTGCATCTCGATCTTGATGACGCCGTCGCCCTGGCACGCCTCGCAACGGCCGCCCTTGACGTTGAAGGAGAAGCGCCCCGGCGCGTAGCCGCGCGCCTTGGCCTCCAGCAACCCCGCGAACCATTCCCGGATCGGCGTGAAGGCGCCGGTGTAGGTCGCCGGGTTCGACCGCGGCGTGCGGCCGATCGGCGACTGGTCGATGTCGATGACCTTGTCCAGGTGCTCCAGCCCCTCGATCTTGTCGTGCTCGCCCGGATGCTCGCGCGCGCCGTTGAGCTTGCGCGCGGCCGCCCGGTACACGGTGTCGATGAGGAATGTCGACTTGCCCCCGCCCGAGACGCCGGTCACACAGGTGAACAGGCCAATCGGGATCTCGGTGGTGATGCCCTTGAGGTTGTTGGCGCGCGCGCCCGTGACCTTCAGCGCCTTGCCCTTGGCCTTCTTGCGGCGCGTGCGCGGCAGCGGAATCTGGCGCAAGCCCACCAGGTATTCGCCGGTCAGGCTACCGGGCGTTGCCATGATCTCGTCGGGTGTGCCGCGGGCGATGATCTCACCGCCGTGGACGCCGGCGCCGGGCCCGATGTCGACGACGTAGTCGGCGCTGAGGATGGCGTCCTCGTCGTGCTCGACCACGATCACGGTGTTGCCGATGTCGCGCAGGTGCTTGAGCGTCTCGAGCAGGCGCGCGTTGTCGCGCTGGTGCAGGCCGATGGACGGCTCGTCGAGGACGTAAAGGACTCCGGTCAGGCCCGAGCCGATCTGCGAGGCAAGCCGGATACGCTGGCTCTCGCCGCCCGACAGCGTGCCGGACGAGCGCGACAGGGTGAGATAGTCGAGGCCGACGTCGTTGAGGAACGCCAGCCGCTCGCGGATCTCCTTGAGGATGCGGGTCGCGATCTCGTTCTGCTTGCGGGTGAAGGTCTTGGGCAGCTCCGCGAACCACGCGTTGGCGGCGCGGATCGACAGATCGCAGACCTCGCCGATATGCTTGGCGCCGATCTTCACGGCGAGCGCCTGGGGTTTGAGGCGATAGCCGCCGCAGGCATCGCAAGGGTGCGCGCCCTGGTAACGCGACAGCTCCTCGCGCACCCAGTCGGAGTCGGTTTCCTTCCAGCGGCGCTCGATATTGGTGATCACGCCTTCGAACGGCTTGGCGGTGCGGTAGGTACGCGTGCCGTCCTGGTAGACGAACTCGATCTCCTCGTCCCCGCTGCCGAACAGGATGGCCTCGCGGATCTTCGCCGACAGCTTCTCCCACGGCGTCGCCATCGAGAACTTGTAATGGCGCGCCAACGCCTGCAGCGTCTGCTCGTAGTAGGGTGACGTGTTGCCGGTGCGGGCCCACGGGTAGACCGCGCCGTCGTCGAGCGAGCGCGAAGGATCGGGCACCACCAGGTCGGATTCGAACCGGAGCTCGGTGCCGAGCCCATCGCACTTCGGGCACGCCCCTGCCGGCGCGTTGAACGAGAACAGCCGCGGCTCGATTTCGTCGATGGTGAAGCCGGAGACCGGACAGGCAAAGCGCGAGGAGAAGGTGATGCGCTCGTGGGTCTCGTTCTTGTTTTTGAGCACCTCCTTGTCCGCGCCCGGCGGCCGGCTCCCCGCAGGGGAGTCGCCGGGCGCAATCGAAGAGAGAGGCTTGTCCGCAAGCTCCGCGATGGCGATGCCATCGGCGAGACCCAGCGCCGTCTCGAAGCTGTCGGCGAGGCGGGTGGCGATGTCGGCGCGCACGACGATGCGGTCCACCACCACGTCGATGTCGTGCTTGTATTTCTTGTCGAGCTTGGGCGCGTCCGGGATCTCGTAGAATTGGCCGTTGACCTTGACCCGCTGGAATCCCTTCTTCTGCAGCTCGGCCAGCTCCTTGCGGTACTCGCCCTTGCGCCCGCGCACGATCGGCGCCAGCAGGTAGAGCCGCGTGCCTTCGGGCAGCGCCAGCACCCGATCGACCATCTGGGTCACGGTCTGGCTTTCGATCGGCAGCCCGGTCGCCGGCGAGTAGGGCACGCCGACGCGGGCGAACAGCAGGCGCAGATAGTCGTAGATCTCCGTCACCGTGCCGACGGTGGAGCGCGGGTTCTTAGACGTCGTCTTCTGCTCGATCGAGATCGCCGGTGAGAGCCCGTCGATGTGATCGACGTCGGGCTTCTGCATCATCTCGAGGAACTGGCGCGCGTAGGCCGACAGGCTCTCGACGTAGCGGCGCTGCCCTTCCGCATAGATCGTATCAAATGCGAGCGACGACTTTCCCGAGCCCGACAGCCCGGTGAAAACCACCAGCGCGTCGCGGGGGATCTCGAGGTCGACGTTCTTGAGATTGTGCTCGCGCGCGCCGCGGACGTGGATCGTCTTGGCATCGACTGCTGCGCGAGTGTTTTTTGGTGGTTTGCTCATGATGCCATGTCGTAGCCGAAGCCACTGGGAGCGGCAATGCAACACGTAGCGCGCTGCACAGGAGGGGCGGCCATTTTGAGCGTGTTGCGCGTGGGGTCCTTGACACGCCGGAAGAGCATGCCAACATGACAACCGATGGTCGTTGCTCCGAAATGGCTCCCGCGTTCGGTTGACCGGTCAGCGCGGTGAAGGGACTTCGGAGTACCCTGGTTGCGAGTACGACCGTCGCTGTGTTCAACAACGAATGGAGGGAGCATGACACCACCTGGTTACTTCAGCGGCTCTCACTCCAAAATGGGAGCCCGGCTCGGATACGCTCGAGCGATATGATCGCGATCTACCGGGCCGAACCACATCAAAATCTGAAACCTGGAGCGGGTTCCTACACCCGCAAATAAGCCCGGCCTTGCTGGGCGTGAATCGGAAGTGAAGAAGAGCCCCGTTCACTCGCGAAGTGACGGGGCTCGCTTCGTTTTGAACCGCTCGGCGGAAAAGGGCTCAGCCCCTGGGCCGGTAGCGTTGCTGCCAGATCAGATAGCCCACGGTCACCGAGGCTGTCAGCACCATGATGCCCAGAATGTCGGGCCGCCCGATGAAGCTCAGCCACAACCGGAAGCCCGCAGCCGAGCCGCCGCGCGCCATCAGGAAGCTGTTGGCGACAACAATGATGAACACCACGCCTGCGGTCAGCGCGATGGCTATGAGTACGTCGATCACTTTGTTCATGACAGGTGGCATTGCCCAGAGTCCCTCTTCTCGTTGGCCGCCCCCGTCCGGCGCCAGGCAGCTCCCTGCGGCGCTGCGTCCCCTGGTCCCGGCAGGAGCGTGTTGGCGCTGCACTATCGTCTGATTCGACACCTTGAGGTTGGAAGTACACTTCCGAGTCAACGCGTTGGAAGTTTTGGCGGCTGCCCGGCGGCAGAAGGAAGCGCTCGGCGCTGCCCGCGCGCAAACGGAACGCAATGCAAAAATCGCCAATATCCCCAGAAGTTGGGCGGGCTATGGTGATGAAGGGCAGGAGCCCCTTGCGAGGTCGGCGTGGCAGAATTCGGCGGCAAAATCGTGCTCGTGACGGGCGGCGGTACGGGCATCGGGCGGGCGAGCGCACTGGCATTCGCCCGGCGTGGAGCGCTCCTCGTCATCGCCGGGCGGCGGGAGGCGGAGGGCACGCGCATCGTCGAGGAGATCGTCGCCGCTGGCGGGAGCGCCCGGTTCGTTCAGACCGACGTCCGCCGCGCCGACGACATCGCGCGCCTTCACGAGACCATCGCGCACGAGCACGGTCGGCTCGATGTCGCCTTCAACAACGCCGGCTATCAGGAGCCGCGGGCGCCGCTGGCAGATCAGGACAACGCCCTCTACGATCGCGTTTTTGATACGAACGTCCGGGCGGTCTATCTCGCACTCCAGCACCAGATCCGGCTCATGGTGGCGCAGGGCAGCGGGGCCATCGTCGTCAATGCATCGGTGAGTGGACTACGCAACCCCAATCCCGGTCTCGCCCTTTACAGCGCGTCGAAGGCGGCGGTCATCTCCCTCACCCGGACGGCGGCAATGGAGTATGCGGAGAAAGGCATTCGCATCAACGCCGTGGCTCCGGGGCGGGTCGTCACCGACATGATGCTGTCCTCTAAGATCATGGACATGAACGCGGTCGCTTCAGGGCTGCCGATCCGGCGCATGGGGCAACCGGAGGAGGTGGCCGAGGCCGTTGTCTGGTTGGCGTCGGATGCGGCCTCGTTCGTGGTCGGTCACGTGCTCTGCACGGATGGTGGCTTCATGGCGCTGTAGCGTGTATCGGGTGCACCGGGTTAGGGTTCATCGGCTCGGATCAAGGTGCGCTCGGGACATGGCAAAGACCACGAAGAACAAGTTGGACAAGGGTGGCGAAGCACCCGAGAGCGGCTTCCTGCAGGGGTTGCAGAGCTACGGCGACCGCGACTTCTCCATCTACATGCGGCGGGCCTTCGCCAAGTCCATGGGCTACTCGGGCGACGAGCTCAGCCGGCCGGTCGTGGGCATCGCCTTCACGCACTCCAAGTTCAATCCGTGCCACCGCCATTTCCCGGAGTTGCTGGAGGCGGCGAAGCGCGGCGTCACGGCGGCGGGTGGGCTGGCGCTCGAGTTCCCGACCATCTCGCTGCACGAGTCGACGCTCGCGCCCAACTCCATGAAATTCCGCAACCTGATGGCGATGGATACCGAGGAGATGATCCGCGCCCAGCCGATGGATGCCGTGGTCCTGATGGGCGGCTGCGACAAGACCGTTCCGGCCCAGCTCATGGCGGCGGCGAGCGCGGGCAAGCCCGCGATCCAGCTCATCGGCGGGCCGCAGATGACGTCGCGCTACAAAGATGATCGGGTCGGCGCCTGCACCGATTGCCGCAAGTTCTGGACACGCTTCCGGGCGGGCGAGCTCTCCGCCGGCGAGATCGAGGCGGTGGAGGGCCGGCTCGTCACCACGGCGGGCACCTGCGCGGTGATGGGAACGGCCTCGACCATGGCCGCCATCGCCGAAAGCCTCGGCATGACGCTGCCCGGAACGGCGGCGATCCCGGCGGTGCACGCCGACCGCATCCGCGCCGCCGAGGCGACGGGCGTTGCGGCCATGCGCCTGATCGCAACCAAGCTGAAGCCGGACCAGATCATCACCGCCAAATCGGTCGAGAATGCCGTCCGCGTGCTGCTGGCGCTCGGCGGTTCGACCAATGGCGTCATCCATCTGGCGGCGATCGCCGGCCGGCTCGGCATCAAGCTCGACCTCGAGCGGTTCAACGCCCTGTCCGACAACACCCCGGTGCTGGCCGCTGTGAAGCCTGTCGGCAGCGAGTTCTACATGGAGGACTTCTTTGCCGGCGGCGGCATCGGCGCTGTGATGCGCGAGCTCAAACCGCTGCTGAATCTCGATTGCATGACCGTGACGGGCGAGACGCTGGGCGAGCGGCTGGCGGCGGAGGAGGGCGCCTATGTCGACCGCCGTGTCATCAAGTCGGCCAAGCAGCCGCTGGAACCGCAGGGCGGCCTCGTCGCGCTGTTCGGCTCGCTGGCCCCGGACGGCGCCATCATCAAGCGCTCGGCGGCGACGCCCGCGCTGTTTGAGAAAGAGGCCCGCGCGGTGGTGTTCTCCTCCCTCGAGGACCTGGCACAGCGCATCGATGACCCCGACCTCGACGTCACCAAGGACGACATTCTCGTGTTGCAGAATGCCGGTCCGCGTAGCCCCTATGGCATGCCGGAGGCGGGCTTCCTGCCGATCCCCAAGAAGCTGCTCGCAAAGGGCGTCAAGGACATGGTGCGGCTGTCGGATGCGCGCATGTCGGGGACGGCTTACGGCACCATCGTGCTGCACATCGCGCCCGAGGCCGCCGCCGGCGGGCCCCTGGCGCTGGTGAGGGACGGCGACCGTATCCGTCTCAGCGTCAAGGAGCGCCGCCTCGACCTGCTGGTCGACGAGAAAGAACTGGCCAGACGCCGGGCCGAATGGGCCAAACGCCCGACCCAGATGCCGACCCGCGGCTACGACAAGCTGTTCCGCGAGACCGTTCTGCAGGCGCCGGACGGGTGTGACTTCGATTTCCTCGCGCAACGGTAGAGCGTGCCACAGGGGCGGATAATTCCACGGGTGCCCGCGTTGACAGTTTCGCACGCCCGGTGCGAGAACTGACGAAGTTATACGGGGCGGGTGCCGGCACGCCGGCGCGGGAGGACGACCATGGCTGCGACCGATCAGGCGGGCGCCCCGCAGGACGCGAGCCGTCCCCCGGCTCCAAGCGGGGGCAAGCAACCGGAAATCCGGCTCTATCAGCATTCGCCGATCATGTACTGGTGGGTGGTGTGGCTGTACGGCTTCTTCTGCGCCGCGCTGACCTACGTCCAGGGCGAACGCCTGTCGATCGGAGGCGGCAAGCCGCTGCTGGTCTACTCCGGCGCCTGGCTCGGCGTCTCGTTCACCGCCCTGCTGTTGTTCGTCATCGTGGCAACCAGCATCAAGACGCGTGGGCCCAACGCATTTTTGCTGCTCGTCCTGGGTGGGCTGGCCGCGACGGCAACATACTTCGTCCTCAACTGGCCCGGCCTGTTCGCGTCGCCGCCGTCTCTGCTCGTGCACATGAACCTGGCGTTCTACATCCTGGTGTCGGCCGTCCTGTTCGTGATCTGGGTCGTGATGGTGTTCATCGTCGACCGTCTCACCTATTGGCGGTTCCGCGGCACCCATATCGAGCGGGTGCGCCGCTTCGCCGGCGTGCTCGGGCGGGCGCCAGAAAGCTATTCGATCCTGCACGTCCGGCTGACCCGCTATAGCGACGATCTACTCGCCCACAAGATCCTCGGGCTCGGAATCTTCGGGCTCGGCAGCAGCGACGTCGAGGCGCGCATCGCGATCGTCGGCGGCGGAGCCGAGCAGTTCCGCATCGAGCACGTGTGGCGCGCAGCCGCGCCGTTGCGCGAGATCGCGACGCTGATGGGGCCGAAGGCGACCGTCGTCGTGTAGAGTGCTTCCGGAAAAGTGTGAAACGGTTCTCCGATAAGAAGCACGACAAAACAAAGACCTAGGGTCGTTCCGCGATTCAACGAAGAGCGGAACGACCCTACGTTAGACCTTGCCCTTCCACGGCACGGCCCAGCGCTCGAACCAGCGCATGAGCGTCTCGAACACGTAGGCGACGAAGCCGATCGCCAGGATGCCGAGGATGACCACGTCGGTGCGCAGGAAGTTCGACGCGTTGTAGACCATCTTGCCGACGCCGGCGTCGGCCGCGACCATCTCGGCGGCGACCAGTGTCGTCCAGCCGACCCCCATGCCGATGCGCAGGCCGACCAGGATTTCCGGCAAGGCCGCGGGAAGGATCACGTTGCGGACCACCTGAGCGCGGCTTGCGCCCATGGACAGGGCGGCCTGGATCTGCTCCTGCGACACCGATTTCACGCCGGCCCGCGCCGACAGCGCGACCGGCGCAAAAATCGCAAGGAACAGCAGCAGGATCTTCGACAGCTCGCCGATCCCGAACCAGATGATCATCAGCGGCAGGTAGGCGAGCGGCGGCAGCGGCCGGTAGAACTCGATCGGCGGGTCGAAGAAGCCGCGCGCGAAGCGGCTGACCCCCATCAGGATGCCAACCGGGATACCGATGACGACGGCGAGCGCGAAGGCGGAGAAAACGCGGTACATGCTCCAGCCGAAGTGGCCGAGCAGGGTGTGGTTGTCGAGGTCGCCGGCAACCGCCTGTTTGAAGGCCAACCAGATCGCCTCGGGCTTCGGCAGAAACAAGGGCTTCACCCACGCCAGCTCGGTCGCGACGATCCATAGCCCCAGCATCGCCGCGATCGAGACGAGGCTCATGCCGATGCTCGAGCCCTCGCCGAGGACGCGGTAGCGGCTGGTCTTCGCTTTGTCTCCGTTGCCGGCCCGAGCGTTGCCGGGAGGGGTGTCGTCGGCCATGATTTTACGCTCCTGCGGCCACGGTCTCGCGCTGCTGGATGTCGGACAGCACGCGCTCGCGCATGGCGATGAAATCGGGATGGGATTTCACGGCGCGGGCATCACGCGTCTCGATGTAGCGGCGGCAGAAATCGAGATCGTAGATCTTCTCGATCTTGCCGGGCCTGGGCGTCATCACCACGAGCCGGGTAGCGAGGAAAATCGCCTCCTCGACCGAGTGGGTGATGAAGAACACCATCTTTCCCGTGCGGTGCCACACATCGAGGATCAGCTCCTGCACCTGCTCGCGCGTGAGCGCGTCGAGCGCGCCCAGCGGCTCGTCCATCAGCAGCACCTCGGGGTCGGAGGCGAGCGCGCGCGCGATGCCGACACGCTGCTGCATGCCGCCCGAGAGTTCGTAGATCATTTTCGTCTCGAAGCCGGCGAGACCGACCAGCTTGAGCTTTTCCTCGGCCACCGCGGTGCGCGCCTCGCGCGCCTCCCCACGCATCTTGAGGCCGAACGCGACGTTGTCGAGCACGTTGAGCCACGGCATCAGCGCATGGCGCTGGAAGACGACGCCGCGGTCGGCGCCGGGGCCGGCTACGGCCTTGCCGTCGAGCAGGATCTCCCCGTCCGAAGGCGCCAGGAAACCGGCGATGCAGGATAAGAGCGTGGTCTTACCGCAGCCCGAGGCACCGATCGCCACGATGAAGTCCTCGTCGCGGATCGTGAGGTCGACGTGGGAGAGCGCCTCGACGATGCCCGACGAGCTGGCATAGCGCACGGAGACGTCTTTGACCTCGAGCGTTGACACGCAGCCCTCGTTCCTTCTTTGCGCGCAAAGAGAAAGGCCCGGCGCGCGGCCGGGCCTTTCCGTGTGTCCGTCGCCTACTTTGCCGCCGCGGCGGCAAACTCCGGATTGACGAATTTGGAGTAGTCGGCCGCAACCGCGGTGATGCGGCCCTGCTCCTTGAGAAAGAGCGCCGTGTCGGCCATCGCCTTGGCCACGCCGCCGTCCTTGCCGCCGCCGAGCCACGTGTTGGAGGCCTGCTCGGCCGCCGACGGGAAGTTATAGGCGGCCATGGCAGCCGGCACGTCCTCGGGCTTGGCACCGACGATCTTCGCGGTCGCTTTCACCTCTTCGGAATCGGCTGTCCACTTGGCCTTGTTGGCCTTGAACTCGGCGTCCTTCTTCGCAACCGCCGCGATGAACTTGGTGACGAAGTCCTTGTTCTTTTCGGCCCACGATTTATCGACCATGATCGCGTCGAAGGTCGGCTTGCCCTTCTTGGCGATGTCGCCCGAGGAGATGATCACCTTGCCGTTGGCTTTGGTCTTGGTCAGCACCGGATCCCAGATGAAGGTCGCGTCGATGTCGCCGCGCTCCCAGGCCGCCGCGATCTCCGGCGGGCGCATGTTGAGGATCTGCACTTCTTTCGGGTTCACCTTGGCGTCCTCGAGCGCCGCCAGAAGCTGGTAGTGCGCGGTCGAGACGAACGGCGTGGCGACCTTCTTGCCCTTCAGGTCGGCGAGAGAATTCACGCCGGAGCCATTGCGGGCGACGAGCTGCTCCGCGTTGCCGATGTCGTCGAGCAGCCAGATGACCTGGACATCCATGCCCTGCGAGGCTGCCGCGACGGCCGGGCTCGATCCCACCTCGCCGATCGGCACCTCGCCCGAGGCCATTGCCTTGATGACGTCGCCGCCGCCGCCGAACATCTTCCAGTTGATCTTGTATCCGGTGGCCTTCTCGATCTCACCCTGGGCCATCAGAACGCGCAGCGGGACAATCATGTCCTGATGGGCGAACGTGACCTCCTTGGTCTGGGACTGGGCGACTCCCGTGGTTGCGGCGAGCGCAAGGGGCAAGGCCCATAGCCAACGTTTGGTCATGCGGAATCCTCCAATAAGCCCTGTCGCATCGCGACGCGGGTTGTGTGGAATGCCTCGGAGTGCAGTCTGTCGCCGGCCGTCAAGGTTCGAACTACGAGACATCTTGTACCGTATGCTGCAACAATCATGATCCTATGCAGCCGCTCGCCCGCGCACAAGCGGGCCGGTGCGGGCCGCCCAAAGTTCAGGCACAACAGATCCGAGGTGCCAATATTTATTCCGGGAATGCAATTTCAGCGGCCTCCAACCGCTCGGTGCGGTTGGGGGGAGATCGAGCGGCTGGACGCCGCCAGCATTCCCGCCGGCAAAGATCCATCCGGTTGCGGACATCGTGGGCGATCCGCAGTACCGTGCACCGCAGATGGTGATGCCGTACGGCGGGTTGCTCGCCTCACCCCGGACAGGCTCAGCCAGTTGCGACAGCGAGGTCTCATATGACGAGCGTGACGATTGTCGATGTGGCGCCGCGCGATGGCTTCCAGTCGGTCAAGCCCTTCATCCCCACGCCGACCAAGGTTCGCGTCATCGAGGCTCTCGCCGCGGCCGGGTTGCAGCGCTTGGAGATCGGCTCGTTCGTGTCGCCGAAAGCTGTCCCGCAGTTGGCGGATCTCACCGACGTCTTGAAGACCGTGCGCTTGCCCAAGTCGCTGCGAATTCAGGTGCTGGTGCCGAACCGCAAGGGGCTCGACATGGCGCTGGCCGCCGGCATTCGCGAGATCAGTTGGGTCATCTCGGTGTCCGAGAGCCACAACCAGGCCAACGTGCGTCGCTCCGTCGACGACAGCTTCCGCGAGTTCGAGGCCGCTTGGCGCGACGCCGGTCGGGGCGCGTTTCTCCGCTTCAATCTGTCGACGTGTTTCGATTGCCCGTTCGAGGGCCGGATCGCCGAGGACAAGGTCTTGGCCTGCATTGAGCGGGTGCTGGCGGTTGCGCCGGAAGCCGAGATTGCCCTCGCCGACACCACAGGCCGGGCCGCCCCCTCGCACGTGAAGAGCCTGTTCGAGACGGCGATCGGACGCCATGCCTCGAGCCGGATGGCCTTCGCCTTCCACGGTCACGACACATACAACTTGGGTGTCGCCAATGCGGTCGCGGCCTGGGAGGCGGGAGTGCGCGTATTGGACGGCGCGGCCTCCGGGCTTGGCGGCTGTCCCTTCGCGCCGGGCGCCTCCGGCAATACCGCAACGGAGGATCTGGTGTTTGCCTTCGAGCACATGGGCGTGGCGACCGGCATCGACTTCGCCAAGCTGCTCGAGGCGGCCGACCTCGCCTACACGGTCGCCCCGGATCAGGCGGCCGGCCGGCTGCGAACCGTGCCCCGCAAGCGCGCGCTCGCCGGTTTCGGCGCCGGCACGCGGGGATTCGCCGCGTGACTCTGAAGAAAGGGCGGGCCTGATGTACGTCGTCATCGTGTTCTTCGAGATCAAGCCGGCACATGTCGCGGCGTTCCGCACCGCGATGCTCACCAACGCCCGCAGCAGCCTCGAGAAGGAGAGGGGGTGTCGGCAGTTCGACGTCGCCGAGGACCCCCTTCTGCCAGGCAGCTTCTTTCTCTACGAGATCTACGATGACGAGGCGGCGTTCCGGGCACATCTCGAGATGGCCCACTATGCCGAATTCGCGACCCGGGTCGAACCGTGGGTCGCGTCCAAGAAAGTGCTCACCTACCGGCTGATCTCGGGCGCCGGCCCGGCTGCGCCCGAGCCGATGCTGAAGAACTAATCCGTCCGGGCCAAGTCGAGGCGATGTGCGATCCCGGCCGTGCGCGCGTCATGCGGCGGGTAGTATTTCAGAACGAGCGGGTCATGCCCCGGCACGACGTGCCGCGGCGACGTCGCAAGCTGCGCCAGCCGATCGTAGGTCCGCAGCGTCGCCTCGACATCGATGGTGATCGAGAACGGCTTGCGCTTCTCGAAATTCTCATAGAGGTGCGTGGCGTCGGCGGCGAGCACCACCCAGCCGGACTGGGTGCGCACGCGCACCGATTGCAGCCCCTTGGTGTGCCCCGGCGCCCGGTGCACGGTGATGCCCGGAGCGATCTCGTCGTCGCCGTCGTGGAATGTCACGCGCCCGGAGTACAGCTTGCGGACGAGCTGACAGACATGCTCGGCCGTGAACGGCTTGCGCATGGCGTCCTCGCACATGCAGCGCCCCGTGGCATACGCCATCTCGGCATCCTGGATATGGAAACGGGCGGCCGGAAAATGGTCGAGCGTGCCGGCGTGGTCGTAGTGCAGATGCGAGAGAATGACGGTCTCGATCTTGTCCGCATCGATATCGAGCAGCTTGAGGACGTCGCGCGGCTCGTGTGTGAGCACCCGCCCGCGCGCCTTGGCCTCCGTGTGATCGAAGCCCGTGTCCACGACCAAAGTACGCTGCGCGTTACGGATGACCCAGACATAGTAGTCGATGGGCTGCGGGCTGGCGTGGTCGTCGGGCTGCATGAAATTGTCGAGGCGGGTGCGGTTCGCATGCGTGCCGTATTTGAGTGCAAGGATCTCGTAGGTCTCGCTTTCCGACATGGCGTATCTCCCTCGCGCAACGGTCTGGGCCCGTCCGCACGGCAGTTTGCGCAAGGGCGAGGCATGCCGTCGAGGGGTCAGATCAAGAGCCTCGTCCATCGCCGTCCCAGCGCTATATGTTGGGGGCAAGCATCGAACGATCCCACGGAGAGGCCGCGTGAACGTTTCCTTCCTGCAAGAGCTGCTGAACACGGTCGCCGAGCAAGGGCGCCAGTTGCTGCCGCGGGTGCTGCGGAGCAGCGACCCGGCAGACGGCGTGGTCGAGCTGGCCAGAGCGCTGATGTCGGGGCGTGGCGAGGCTTCCGGCGTGGCTCTGGCGCGCCAGATCCTCGACTATTACCGGGTGCTGGAGCCGGACGCGCGACGCGCCTTCTTCCGATTCCTCGCCGAGGATCTACAACCCGACCCGACGCAGGTGGCCGTGGCCGCCGAAGCCTATCTGCAGTCGAAGGGCGAAAGTGAGCTGGCGCGGCTGCAGGCGGCCGTCGACAGCCCGCGCCACGAGTTCTTCCGGCGCCTCAACCTGGCACCGGGCGCCACCGCCGAGATCGTCAACATGCGCCGCGACCTGCTGCGCCAGCCCCAGTCGGACGCCGCTCTGGGCGCGGTCGATACCGACCTGATGAAGCTGCTGCAATCGTGGTTCAACCGCGGTTTCCTCGTCCTGCGCCGGATCGACTGGCAGACGCCGGCGGCGATCCTGGAGAAGATCATCGCCTACGAGGCCGTCCACGAGATTCAAGGCTGGGACGATCTGCGCCGGCGTCTCGACCCCGACGACCGCCGGTGCTTCGCGTTCTTCCACCCGGCGCTGATCGACGAGCCGTTGATCTTCGTCGAGGTGGCGCTGATGCGGGAGCCGCCGCAGGCCATCAGCGCAGTGCTCCAGGAGGAGCGCAAGGCCGGCGCGCCGGTGCCCGATCCGGTGGTCGCGGTGTTCTATTCGATCTCGAACTGTCAGGAGGGGCTCAAGGGGATTTCGTTCGGAAACTTCCTGATCAAGCAGGTGGTCGAGGAGCTCGCGAAGGAAAAGCCGAGCCTCAAGACGTTCGTGACGCTGTCGCCCATCCCCCATTTTGCCCGCTGGCTCGATCGGGCCGAGGCGGCGGCTCGCACGCTGCCTGAAAGCGAGCACGACGCGCTCGTCCTGCTCGACGATCCCGGCTGGCAGGAGCGGCCCGAGGAGCATCAGGAGCTGAAAAAGGCGCTGACGAAGCTTGCCGCGCACTATTTCGTCAACGTGAAGTCACCCGACGGACGCCCGGTGGATCCGGTGGCGCGTTTTCATCTGGGCAACGGTGCACGGCTGGAGCGCATCAACTGGCTCGGCGACGCCTCCGAGAAGGGACTGCGCGAAGCTCACGGCCTGATGGTTAACTATCGCTATGAAATCTCGGAGATCGAACGGAACCACGAGGCGTTCGCCAACGATGGAACCGTGGTTGTCTCGCGCGCCGTTCGTGCGTTGGTCAAAGGTGTGCGCGCGGTTCCGGCGGAGCCGGAGCAGGCGCTGCTCCCGCCGCCCCCGAGTGGCAACGCGCAAGAGCCCGCCGCGGAGAGCGATGCGGCCTGATCGTGCAAATCTTGTTTCCCTGATATACCCATGCACAATGATTGATCACGAAGAACAATCGTCCAGTCCGCAGCGCCGGGGAGTCTGCGGCCGGAGGAGCGAAGGTGTCTGACGATGCGCTACGATGAGAATGATCGGGAAAGCTCGAATGTAGAGGATCGCCGCGGCCAGGGCGGTGGCGGCATGTTCGGCGGCGGCCGGCGCATCCAGATCCCGATGGGCGGCGGGCGCGGCGGCTTCAGCCTGACGACATTGCTGATCATCGGCGCATTGATGCTGTTCTTCGGCATCAACCCGCTCGACGTGCTGACCGGTGGCGGCGGCGGTGGCGCCCCGGACATGTCGCGCGTCCCGCAGATGCCGCGCATGGATCCCGGCCGTCAGACGACGTCCCAGCGCAACCCGTTCGACATCCCCGGCATGCCCGGCCAGACCGGCCCGCTGCAAAAGGATCAGGACGAGATGAAGAAGTTCGTCAGCCGCGTCCTGGCCGACACCGAGGACGTCTGGACCAAGGTTTTCCAGAGCGTCGGCCGGCGGTATCAGGAGCCGCAGCTCGTGCTGTTCACGGGCGGCACGCAGACCGCCTGCGGCCCGGGCATGTCGGCGATGGGGCCGTTCTACTGCCCGCTCGACCGCAAGGTCTACGTCGACCTGGCGTTTTACGACGAGCTGAAACGGCGCTTCAACGCGCCCGGTGACTTCGCCCAGGCCTATGTCATCGCCCACGAGATCGGCCACCACGTCCAGACCCTGCTCGGCATCGCCGACAAGGTCCAGGAGGTCAAGCAGCGGGTCGACGAGCGGCAGGCCAATCAGGTTCAGGTCCGTATGGAACTGCAGGCCGATTGCCTGGCCGGGCTGTGGGCGAACCTCAATGACCAGATCAAGAAGCGATTGCAGCCGGGCGACATCGAGGAAGGGCTCAACGCGGCGAGCGCCATCGGCGATGACATGATTCAGCGCAAGCAGACCGGCCGGGTCGTTCCCGATGCCTTCACGCACGGCACGTCCGAGCAGCGCGTGCGCTGGTTCAAGCGCGGTTTCGAGGGCGGCCAGCTCCAGGCCTGCGATTCGTTCAACGCACCGCAGCTTTGAGCAGCTCCGGGCAACGGCCCTAGCTACAGCGCGTTGCCGGAGAAGCTGCCCGTGCCGCAGGCGACGCGTTTGGCGCGCAGCAAGGCGCACAGGCGCTTTGCCTCGTCCGCATTCGCCACCGGCCCGGCCAGCAGCCGGTAGGTCGGCGTTCCGTCGGCGTTGCTCGACTGATAGCGTGCATCGAGGCCGTCGAGCACGGCGCGGTGGCGCTCGCTGAGCATCGCCCAGTTCAGGCGGAGCGCGTCGAGCGACGGCGCCGACCCGAGCTGCAGCGCGACCGGACCGCCGCCACCCGACACGGTCACGGTTGCGGGCCCGAAGGCGATCGCCGCCGGCTTGGCGGCCGGCGCCGCGATGCTACCGGTAACGATCTGCTGCTCGTGGCTCCGCTCGCCCTCTGGCGCCGCATTGATCAGGATCGGCTTGGCCGGGTTGCCCTGGGTGACCGCTGCGGCGGCCGCACGCTTGGCCGGCACTGGCGCCGCCTCGGCGCGCTTCTCGGGCGCGGCCGCGTCCTCGCGCTTTTCGGCGGTCGGCGTCGTATCCTGCCGGGTCTGATCGGCCGCCCCGGGTGCGGCGTCGATGCGCGACTCGCTCTGCCGCGGCAGCGACTTCAGTTCCGCGACGTCCCGCTGGACCTCGGTGACGGTCTGGCGCAGCTCACCGACCTCCGCGAGGATACGGGACGTGGCTGCCTCGGCGGCAACGACGCGCTCCTGGGCGCCGCGATCCCCCGCAGTCAGGAGTTGCGGTGCCCATTCCGGCCGCAGCGCCAGTACGGAGAGGTAGCCGATCGCCGCCGTGGCGAGCAGCAGCCAGAATACGGCGTAGACGCGCGCGAAGGCGCCAGCGGGGCGCGCCCGGGTCGAAATGTGGTCCACAGCCATTGCGAGTTCCCTTGCCTCCCTGCCCTTCAGCCGTATCGCACGCATCCGGCAACGCCGGTCATCTGCATCACCTGTGGATGGCTGGTATATGCCTGTGGCGTGAGTCTCGGCGAACGGTCAACGAACCGGGGTCGGCGGCGCTGCCGTAGCTGTGGACAGGCGGGGCTCGGGCGTGCGGCTCGAACCGTGGCGGCGCTTGAAAATGCACGCGCCCTGGGCCAGGGTCCGCGGCGCCGGACGCTCGCGCGACCGGTGCCTGCCGCCAACAGTGCGGCACGCTTGCAACAATGGGTGGCACACCATCATGCCGAACCATCTCACCGTCATTCTGGCCGCCGGCAAGGGCACGCGGATGAACTCCGCCACGCCCAAGGTGCTTCATCCGATCGCCGGCCGATCGATGCTCGGGCATGTGGTCGCCACGGCTCAGCAATCGGGCGCCGACAAGATCGCGGTGATCATCGGCCCGGACATGGAGGCGGCGCGGGCGGAGATCGCCCGCCTTGCACCCGCCGCGCAGGTCTTCGTGCAGGACCAACAGCTCGGCACCGCCCACGCGGTGCTGGCGGCAAAAGCCGCCATCGCCGGGCACGCCGGCGACCTTGTCGTGCTGTTCGCCGATACCCCGCTGCTCAAGTCCGAAACAATCGGGCGCCTGACGGCCTTGCTCGGCAACGGTACCGAGGCCGCCGTCCTCGGCTTCCATGCTGCCGATCCGACAGGGTACGGCCGCATCCTGACCGATCCATCGGGCCGCGTGAGCGCGGTGCGCGAGCACAAGGACGCGAGTGCCGAGGAGCGCTTGATCACCTTCTGCTGCTCCGGCGTGATGGCGTTCCGCGCCGCCAAGGCGATGGCCATTCTCGAGGCCATTGGCAACGACAACGCGCAGCGCGAGTACTACCTGACCGATGCGGTCGCCGTTACCCGCAAACTGGGCTTCGACGTCGGCGCCATCGCCTGCCCCGAGGAAGAGGTTCTCGGCATCAACGCGCGCGATCAGCTCGCCGCCGCCGAGGCGATCTACCAGCGCCGCGCCCGCAACGCCGTGATGCGCAACGGAGCGACACTCGTCTCGCCGGAAACCGTCTGGCTCAGCCACGACACGGCGATCGGCCGCGACGTGACGATCGAGCCCAACGTCTTCTTCGGCCTCGGATGCGTGGTCGAGGACGGCGTCACCATCCACGCCAATTGCCATTTCGAGGGCGCGCACATCCGCCAGGGCGCCCGCGTCGGCCCCTTTGCGCGGCTGCGGAAGGGCGCGGATTTGGGTCCCGGCGTCCGCATCGGCAATTTCGTCGAGGTCAAGAACGTGACGCTCGAAGCCGGTGCCAAAGCCAACCACCTGGCCTATCTCGGCGATGGCCGGGTCGGCGGCGGCGCCAACATCGGCGCCGGTACGATTTTCTGCAACTACGATGGCTTCTTCAAGCATCGCACCGAGGTCGGGCCGGGCGCGTTCGTCGGCTCGAACACGTCCCTCGTTGCCCCGGTCACGGTCGGGGCGGACGCCTTCATCGGCTCGGGCAGCGTCATCACCAAGGACGTGCCCGCCGGGGCCCTGGCGCTCGAGCGCAATGCGCAGGAAACCCGCGATGGCTGGGCCACCAAATTCCGCGTCATGATGGCCAAACGGAAGGCCGCGCGGAAAGCGTGAGTAAGCCGCGAAAAACCACGACACACTGTTTGAGTTGAGCTTGAGGCCCGAGACCCGCTAGCAAGGCTTGTGAGAGAGTGATTCGGGGACGTAACGATGTGTGGCATCGTCGGAATTCTGGGCTCCAAGCCGGTGGCGGCTGACCTCGTCGACGCGCTCAAGCGGCTTGAGTATCGCGGCTATGACTCGGCCGGCGTGGCCACGGTCGAGAACGGGCACCTCGATCGCCGCCGCGCCGAAGGCAAGCTGCGCAACCTCGAGCTGCGCCTGTCCAATCAGCCGCTCCAGGGCCACACCGGCCTCGGCCATACGCGCTGGGCGACCCACGGCAAACCGGTGGAGCGCAACGCCCATCCCCACATGAACGACAAGGTCGCCGTCGTTCACAACGGCATCATCGAGAATTTCCAGGAGCTGAAGGACGAGCTCGTCGCCAAGGGCTTCGTGTTCCAGACCGAGACCGACACCGAGACGGTGCTCCACCTGATCAGCGACGGGCTTAACCGTGGGGCCGCACCCGTCGAGGCGGCGAAAGCGGCCTTGCAGCGGCTGCGCGGCGCCTTTGCGCTGGGGTTGATCTTTGCCGGCGAGGACAACCTGATGATCGGTGCGCGCCAGGGGCCGCCGCTGGCGGTCGGCCACGGCAGCGGGGAGATGTATCTCGGCTCCGACGCCATCGCGCTCGCCCCTTTCACCGACACCATCACCTATCTCGAGGACGGCGACTGGGCGGTGCTGCGGCGCGACCGGGTAGAAATCTTCGACATGGACGGCCGTCCGGTCGCGCGGCCTCAGATCAAGTCGGTGGCGAGCGCGCTGCTGGTCGATAAGGGCAACTACCGCCACTTCATGGCCAAAGAGATCCACGAGCAGCCCGAGGTCATCAGCCACACCATCGCCAACTACGTCGACATGAGCGCCGGCAAAGTCCGCGTCGCCGACCTCGGCATCGACCCGGCCAAAATCTCGCGCGTGTCGATCTCGGCGTGTGGAACGGCCTACTACGCGGGCCTCGTCGGCAAATACTGGATCGAGCGCTTCGCCCGCATCCCCGTCGAGATCGACGTCGCCTCCGAGTTCCGCTACCGCGAGGCGCCGTTGGCACCGGGGGGGCTGGCGCTGTTCGTGTCACAATCCGGAGAGACCGCCGATACGCTCGCCACGCTGCGCTATTGCAAATCCGGTGCCCAGCACGTCGTCTCGATCGTCAACGTGCGTACGTCGACCATCGCGCGGGAGTCCCACGCGACCCTGCCGACGCTGGCCGGGCCGGAGATCGGGGTGGCCTCGACCAAGGCCTTCACCTGCCAGCTCTCCGTGCTCGCCTGTCTCGCCATTGCTATGGGCCGCGCGCGCGGCCACCTCGACGAGGCCAAGGAGCGCGAGCTGGTCAAGGCGCTGATCGAGGTGCCGCGACACATGACGGGCATCCTGCGCGGAGAAGGGGCCTACGAACCCCTCGCCCACTATCTGTCGAAGGCCAAGGACGTGCTCTACCTGGGCCGCGGCGTGAGCTATCCGATCGCCCTCGAGGGGGCTCTGAAGCTCAAGGAGATCTCCTACATCCATGCCGAGGGCTATGCCGCCGGCGAGCTCAAGCACGGCCCGATCGCCCTGATCGACGAGAATGTGCCGGTCATCGTCGTGGCGCCGGAGGACGATCTGTTCGAGAAGACGGTGTCGAACATGCAGGAGGTGGCGGCGCGCGGCGGCCAGATCATCCTCGTCTCCGATGCCGATCCGGCCAAGGCGGGCTGCAAGCTGCACACTCACATCGCCATGCCCAAGGCCAACGCCTTCACCAATCCGCTGCTCTACGCGGTGCCGGTGCAGCTCATGGCCTATCACACCGCCGTCTTCATGGGGACCGACGTGGACCAGCCCCGCAACCTGGCGAAGTCGGTAACTGTGGAATAGATGGGGGCAGGTCTGACACGGACCTGTCGCCGAATTGCCTCATTGAAGTGATTGACCTAGGTTGGTCCAGATTCGGAGGTGCGGCGCGTCGACGAAAGCCAGCGGCGAGGGGACCAGGGGACAATGGTGCGAGCTTGGCATACGGCGATTGCGGCGACTGTCCTGGTCGCAGGCATCGGCTTGGCGAGCGGCACCATGGCCCAGAGTGTGGCACCCCAGGCCAAGGGCAATGCCGCGCCGGCACCGGCCACCAAAGGCGCCGCAAAGAAGCCCGCCGCTGAGGCCAAGACCGAAGCCAAGAAGGACCCCTCCGTTGCACAGGGCCAGATCGACGCCGCGGTCGCCTCGCTCGGCAGCGGCAAGGTCGACGTCGCCATCCAGCAGCTCACAGCCGTGCTGTCCGGCGGCGGATTGCCTGCCGCCCAGATGGCGCGCGCGCTGTATTATCGTGGCATCGCTTACCGCAAGCAGAGCAAGCCCGCCCAGGCGATCGCGGATCTGACCAGCGCGCTTTGGCTGAAGAACGGATTGGCGGCCGCCGAGCGTGCCGACGCTCTCGAGAACCGCGCCGCCGCCTACCGCGAAGCCGGCCTCTCCGATCAGGCGGATGCCGATATGGCGAAGGTAGCATCGACACGGACGGGCAAGCCCGGTGCGGACGCTCCCCAGGCCCAGACCCAGGCGGGAGGCGGCCAGGCAGCCGCCGTCGCGACGAAGACAGCAGCCGCGCCCCAGGCCGAGGCCAAGGTCGAGGCCAAGGCCGAGAGTGCGGCTCCGGCCTCATCATCGTCATCGGGCGGCGGTGGCGGCATCGGATCGTTCTTCGGCAACATCTTCGGTGGCGGTACGGCATCGGCTTCAGCCGAGCAGTCCAAGCCGGCGCCGCGCACCGCATCGGTCTCCGAATGGAGTGCGTCGACCGAGGTGCGCTCTGCCGGCAAGGCCGGCGCTGCCGTGGTAGCCCCGGACACGACGGCCTCGATCGGCAAGGCGCAGGTCACCGCTGCTGCTCAAAAGGCCTTCACGCTCCAGGTGGCGGCGGTGCGCAGCCGGGCCGAGGCGCAAGCCGTGGCCCAGAAGCTGAAGCAGCAGCACGCTGCCGATATCGGCAGCCGCAACACCGAGATCGACGAGGCGGTCGTCGGCAATATGGGAACCCTCTACCGGGTGCGGGTCGGCCCCTTCGCCGACGCGAACGAGCCCCGGTCGCTGTGCTCCAAGCTGCGCAGCACCGGCCTCGATTGCATGCTGGTGACCCAGTAATCTCACGCTCCAAGTCCACGAAAGCTCGGTCCGCCTCGCCGGTGGGCAGTCGACCAGTTGGCCCCGGGCCCCGACCCGTGCGACGTTAGTCTTAGACGGCTGACGAAGTAGCGCCTCAGCGCCGGCTTGGCGCTATGATGGTCGGCATGGTGCGGCGCATCCCTGATGGACGCGCGGCGGGAGCACGCGAATGCAGGAGAAGGCTGGCAACGAGCCGGAAGCTGAAGAGGCCCGCGCGGCAGCGGCGCGGCAGGAGCGGCTCGCCATGTTGGCGGAGGACCCCGGACCGCACCTCCACATCGGGGCCCGGCTCAGAAACTACCTGCTGACGGGCCTCGTCATCGTCGGCCCCGTGACCATCACGCTCTATACCGCCTGGTGGTTCATCAATGTGGTCGATGCCTGGGTCAAACCCTTCGTTCCGCGTGTCTACAACCCGGATACCTATCTGCCGTTTCCGGTGCCGGGGTTCGGGCTCCTCTTTGCCATTATCGGCCTGACCATGATCGGCGCGCTGGCCGCCAACCTGCTGGGCCGCACCATCATCAGCTCGGGCGAGCTGTTCCTCGACCGCATGCCGATCGTCAGGAACCTGTATCGCGCGCTGAAGCAGATCTTCGAATCCGTGGTGAGCGCTGCCGGGCCCAACACTCCGTTCCAGAAGGTGGGCCTGATGGAATTCCCCTCCAAGGGCATCTGGTCGCTCTGCTACGTGACGGGCGAGGCCACGGGCGAGATCAAGAAAGTCGCGCCCGGCGGCGAGGACGATCTCCTGAGCGTCTTCCTGCCGACCGGCATCGTGCCGCCCACCGGCTTTGTCTGCGTGGTGCCCCGCCGCAGCGTGACGCTGCTGCAAATGACCGTGGAGGACGCCGCCAAGATGATCATCTCAGGCGGCATGGTCATGCCCTCGGAGCGGACCCTGAAGTCGCTGGCCAAGGCCGCCCGCAAGGACGCAGGCGAGGGGCCGCCGCCGAACGGGACCTAGAGGGCCTCCGGAAACACGTGCAGCAGTTTTTTCCGATAACCGGTACGACAAACAAAGACCCTAGGCGGCGCGGAACAACCGCACGGCCTCATCGCACTCGAACAGATAGAGCAGCAACCGCAGGGCTTCGCCGCGCGAGCTGGTGAGCTCGCGGTCGGACGCGAGGATCATGCGCGCGTCGTCGTGGGCGATCGCCAGCAGCTCCCCGGCATTGGCCCCGCCCGCAATGCGGAACTCCGCTTCGCCGCTCTGGCGCGCGCCCAACACCTCGCCACCGCCGCGCAGCTCGAGGTCCTTCTCGGCGATGAGGAAGCCGTCCTCGGTATCTTCCATCATGGTGAGGCGCTCCTGGGCGGTCCGGGTCAACGGCTCCTGGTAGAGCAGCATACAGAAGCTCTCGCGGGTGCCGCGCCCGACCCGGCCGCGGAGCTGGTGGAGCTGGGCGAGCCCGAAGCGCTCGGCATGCTCGATCACCATGATGTTGGCGTTTGGCACGTTGACGCCGACCTCGATCACCGTCGTCGCGACGAGCACCTTGAGAGTTCCGCCAGCGAACGCGCCCATGGTCGCGTCCTTGGCGGCTGACGTCATGCCGCCGTGGAGCAGGCCGACGCCTTCACCGAGGACCTGCGTCAGGTGGGCGTGGCGCTCTTCGGCAGCGGCGAGATCGGAAACGTCCGAGCTCTCGATCAGCGGGCACACCCAATAGACCTGCGCGCCTTCATCGAGCTGCGCCCTGATGCGGGCGATCAGCTTCTCGATGCTGGTATTCGGAATCTGCCGCGTAACGATGGGCTTGCGGCCCGCCGGCTTCTCCGTCAGGCGCGAGACCTCGAGATCGCCGTAGTGGGTCATGAGTAGCGTGCGCGGGATCGGCGTCGCGGTCATGACCAGCATGTTGGCGCCCCCTTTGCCGCCTTTGCTCTGGAGCGCAAGGCGCTGGTGCACGCCGAACCGGTGCTGCTCGTCGATGACGGCGAAGGCAAGATCGTGAAATGCGACGTCGTCCTGGAACAGGGCGTGGGTGCCGATCAGGATGTCGATTTCGCCGGCGGCGAGGCGGGTCAGGATCTCGTCGCGGGCGCGGCCCTTTTCCCGCCCCGTGAGCAGCCCGACCCGAACACCGGCGGCATCCGCGAGCGGCGCGATGGTATCGGCGTGCTGGCGGGCGAGGACCTCGGTCGGCGCCATCAACGCCGCCTGGGCGCCGGCTTCGACGGCGGCGGCCATCGCCAGGAGCGCGACGACGGTCTTGCCCGAGCCGACGTCGCCCTGGAGCAAACGCAGCATGCGGCGCGGCGCGCTCATGTCGGTCGCGATCTCGCCCAGCGCCGTGCGTTGCGACCCCGTCAGCGCGAAGGGGAGGGCGGCGATGATCCGCTGGCGCAGGCGGCCGTCGCCTTTGACCGGGCGGCCGCGCTGGGCCTTGAAGTTTTCTCGCACGATGGCGAGCGCGAGCTGGTTGGCGAGCAGCTCGTCGTAGGCGAGGCGCTGGAGCGGCGCGCTGCCGGGAGAGACGTCGGACGTGGCATCGGGGCGATGGAGGCGGCGCAGCGCGTCGGCGAAGGAGGGCCAGCCGCGCTCCTTCAGCCAGTTGGGCTCCTGCCATTCGGGTAGTGCCGGGGTCCGTTCGAGTGCCTGCCGCGTCGCCTTCGCGAGAACCTTGGCGGAAAGGCCGGCCGTGAGCGGGTAGACCGGCTCGAGCAGCGGCAGCTCGCCGCGCTGCTCGGGGGCCACGATGTAGTCCGGATGGGCCATCTGCAACACGTCCCCGTAACGCTCGATGCGGCCGGAGACGTAACGGGTCGATCCCACCGGAAGCTGGCGCTCGATGAAGCTGCGCTCGGCATGAAAGAAGATGAGATCGATGCGACCGCTGTCGTCCTCGCAGGCAACTTTGTGCGGCGCCTTGGCGTTGCCGCGCGGCGGAAAGCGGTGCTTGAGCACGCGGATGTGGAGGGTCGCTATCGTGCCGGGAACGGCGCCGGCCACCGTAGGCTCGGCGCGACGGTCGATGACGCCGGTCGGGGTGTGCCACAGCAGATCGACGATGCGCGCCTCGCCGACACCCGGCGGGAGGCGGAGCGCTTTTTTCAGCAGTTGCGCCAGCCGGGGCCCGATGCCGGTCAAGGTCTGGGCCGGTGCGAACAGCGGTGTCAGCAGGTCGGGCCGCATCAGCGCAGAGCCGGGTTCGATGTCTCGAGCAAGAGGTGTTCGGGTCCTCGCGGTGGCGCGGCGCCCGTCTCGCCTCTTTGCGGGCCCGGGCGCGGGCGCTATATGACGCCGTAACCGCGCGCCAAGGTGGCGGCGGCGGCGGGCAGCGTCAAGCAGGTGGATTCGGATATACATGAGTGGTGAGGCGGACAGGTCGCCGGTTGGTCTCGAACGGCGCCGCCGCCGCGCGCTGTATCGCGCCTCCCATCGCGGCACCAAGGAGATGGACTGGGTGCTCGGGCGCTACGCGGAAAGCGCGCTCGCAGGCATGGATGAGCCGGCCCTTCGGCGGTTCGAGGAGCTGCTTGCCATGCCGGACCCCGAGATCAATAGCTGGGTCTTGCACCCCGAGACGCTCAGCCATTCCCAATTCGGGGATCTCATCGCCGCGCTGAGACTGTTTCATCGGCTCGATCCTTCGGCCGCCTGATCTATCGAAAGCAAGCAACCTGGAAGTCATGACCCCACCCGCATCAGCGGTCAGCGATCAAATTCTCGCCGGCGTCCCCGAGGGTTTCGACGCGCCACTTCTCGCGCGCATGGCCAACGAGGCGCGCGCCGAGACCGCGCTGCTGCACGTCGCGCGCGACGACCGCCGGCTCGATGCGCTGGAGACCGCGCTTGCGTTCTTCGCGCCGAAGCTCCGGGTCATCGCCCTGCCGGCGTGGGACACCGTGCCCTACGACCGCATCGGGCCCAACGCCGAGATTGTGGCGCGGCGGATCACGACGCTGGCCAAGCTCGTGCTGGCCGGGCGCAAGGAGCCCACCATTGTCCTCACGACGGCCAACGCAATCCTTCAGCGCCTGCCACCGCGCGAGTTCCTGCGCCGATCGCTGAAGCAGCTCGCCCCAGGCCAGCGGCTCGATATGAACCTGCTGGTCCAGCGCCTGCAGCTCGCCGGCTTCGTGCGCACCGGCACCGTGATGGAGCCGGGCGAGTACGCCGTGCGCGGCGGCATCCTCGACCTGTTTCCGCCGGGGCGCATCAATCCGGTGCGGCTCGACTTCTTCGGCGACACGTTGGAGAGCATCAAGACATTCGACGCGCAAACCCAGCGCACCTCGAAGCTGGTGCAGAAGTTGTCGTTGCTGCCGATCAGCGAGGTGGCGTTCGGTCCGGAGGCAGAACGGCTGTTCCGCACCCGTTACGTCGAGCTGTTCGGCGGCGCCGTCGCCGATGATCCGCTCTATCAGGCTGTGAGTGCCGGGCAGCGGCATGCGGGTATGGAGCACTGGCTGCCGCTCTTTCACGAGACGCTCGAGACGCTGTTCGACTATCTGCCCGGCGCGCCGGTGTCGTTCGACCACCTGTGCGAAGATTCGATCAAGCGCCGGTTCGAGCAGATCGCCGACCATTACCAGGCGCGCGTCGACGGGCTCGAAGCCGCCAAGTTCGGAGCACCGCCCTACAAACCGGTGCCGCCGCAACGCATGTTCCTCGACGGCGCGGAATGGCAGCGTGCGCTGACGGGCCGCCCGATCCGCCGCTTCACCCCATTCGAGACGGCGGGCGGCGCGCAGGTGGTGAGCTGCGGCGGCCGGCCGGGGCGCAACTTTGCGCCCGAGCGCACTGCCGAGAGCGGCCACTTATTCGGTGCCGTGGTCGGGCACGTCCGCGCACTGCTCGCGCAGAGCAAGCGGGTGATCGTCGCCGGCTGGACGCCCGGCGCGCGCGAGCGCCTGACGACCCTGCTCGCCGACCACGGTCTCGACGACGTGCGCAAGGTCGACACCTACCCCGACGTCCTGGCGCTGCCGGGCGAGCTACCGGCGCTCGCCGTGCTCGGCCTCGAGCGGGGCTTCGAGTCGCCCGACCTCGCCGTGATCGGTGAGCAGGACATTCTGGGCGACCGCCTGGTCCGCCCGCGGCGCAAGGCCAAGCGCGCCGCCGACGTCATCAGCGAGGCGACGAGCCTGTCGGTGGGCGATCTCGTCGTCCACGCCGACCACGGCATCGGCCGCTTCGTCGGCCTGACCACGATCACCGCGCTCGGCGCCCCCCACGACTGCCTGGAGCTCATTTACGCCGGCGGCGACAAGCTGCTGCTTCCGGTCGAGAACATCGAGCTGCTCTCGCGCTACGGCACCGAGGGCGAAGGCGTCCAGCTCGACAAGTTGGGCGGCGCGGGCTGGCAGACCCGCAAGGCCCGGCTGAAGAAGCGGCTGCGCGAGATGGCCGGTGAGCTGATCAAGATCGCGGCCCTGCGCCAACTCAAGGAGGCGCCGTCGATCGTGCCGCCGGCCGGGGCCTACGACGAGTTCACCGCGCGCTTTCCCTACGAGGAGACCGAGGACCAGCACGCCAGCATCCAGACCGTGCTGGAAGACCTCGCATCCGGCCGACCGATGGACCGCCTGGTCTGCGGTGACGTCGGCTTCGGCAAGACCGAGGTGGCGCTCAGGGCAGCTTACGCCACCGCCATGGCCGGGCTCCAGGTCGCCGTGGTCGTGCCGACGACGCTGCTCGCTCGCCAGCACTTCAAGACCTTCTCCGATCGCTTCCAGGGGTTGCCCATCCGCGTCGCCCAGGCCTCCCGCCTCGTGCCCGCCAAGGAGCTGGCCGAGGTCAAGGCGGGCCTGAAGGCCGGCACCATTGACATCGTCGTCGGCACCCATGCGCTGCTCGGCAAGTCGATCGACTTCGCCCGGCTCGGACTCCTCGTCGTCGACGAGGAGCAGCATTTCGGCGTTGCCCACAAGGAGCGCCTGAAGCAGCTCCGCGAGGACGTCCACGTGCTGACCCTCAGCGCGACCCCCATTCCGCGCACACTGCAGCTTGCCTTGTCGGGCGTGCGCGAGCTCTCGCTCATCACCACGCCGCCGGTCGACCGGCTCGCTGTGCGCACCTACATCGCGCCCTTCGACCCGGTGATCATTCGCGAGGCGCTGCGCCGCGAGCGCTATCGCGGCGGGCAGAGCTTCTATGTCGTCCCGCGCATCTCCGATCTGGACGACGTCAGCGAGTTCCTGCGCGAGGCGGTGCCGGAGCTTCGTGTGGCACGCGCCCACGGCCAGCTCAGCGCGACCGAGCTCGAGGACGTGATGACCGCCTTCTATGACGGCGACCACGACATCCTCGTGTCGACCGCGATCGTGGAGTCCGGCCTCGACGTGCCGAACGCCAACACGCTGGTTGTGCACCGAGCCGACATGTTCGGTCTCGCCCAGCTCTACCAGTTGCGCGGCCGTGTCGGGCGATCCAAGACGCGCGCCTATGCTTACATCACCACCCCGCCCAACCAGCGCCTCAGCGAGGGCGCCGAGAAGCGCCTCAAGGTTCTGCATTCGCTCGATACGCTGGGTGCGGGGTTCTCGTTGGCATCCCACGACCTCGACCTGCGCGGCGCCGGCAACCTGCTGGGCGACGAGCAGTCGGGCCACATCCGCGAGGTCGGGTTCGAGCTGTACCAATCGATGCTGGAAGAGGCGGTGGCGGCGCTCAAGGGCGGCGACCTCGAGGAAGGTCAGGATCGGTGGAGCCCGCAGATCTCGCTCGGCACCGCCATCCTCATTCCGGAGACCTACGTCGGCGATCTGCAACTCCGGCTGGGCCTGTATCGCCGCCTCTCCAACGTGGAGCAGCGGGCCGACATCGACGCGTTCGCGGCCGAGCTTGTCGACCGCTTCGGAGAGCTGCCCGAGGAGGTGCGCCATCTGCTCGACGTGATGGAGATCAAGGGCCTGTGCCGGCTGGCCGGCATCGGCCAGATCGACGCCGGTCCCAAGGGCGCGGTCCTGTCGTTCCGCAAGAACCGGTTTGCCCGACCGGCCGAGCTCGTCGATTTCATGCAGCGCTCCAAGGGTCGCGTGAAGCTGCAACCCGACCACAAGTTGGTGTTCAAGGCCGACTGGGACCTGCCCGAGGCCAGGCTCAAGGGCGTGCGCGCACTGGCCCGCGAGCTGGCCGGCATCGCGACGGGTCAGAAGCAGCCGGTGGGCTGAGGCGCGCCATCATTCGCGCGCCCAGGCCAGCCGTTTGCTATCTCGCGTGGCACACCTTGCCACGAGGTGCTATGCGGCGGCGACGGCTGGCCGGTCGGCGACCTCGAGGCCATAGCTGTCGAGCATGGCCTGGACCATCTTGCTCGCTCCCGACCAATCGTAGGTTCGAAACGAGTGGCTCTTGGTGACGAACGTGGCGCCCGCATAGAACATCTCATACTGGTGATGCCGTGATCCGAATTCGGAGCCAACCGCATCCCACGCGAGCTTGTAGAATTTGACACGCTCGCTCGAGTTCGCGCTGGCCGACTGCTGAGTCCGTTCGATGAGGGCAGCGATCTCCGGATTGGCGAAATCCGCCACCGACGACGGCAGCATGATCATGCCGCCACCCGCGAGCTCGCGCAGCGTGTTCAGGACTTTGGGATAGAGCTGCTGTGTCAAAACCTGCGCCGAATAAAGGATATGGCGGTCCGGGATGAAGTAGCGGCCAACCGGGCTTCCCTTCACCTCCATGGCGGCGACCAGCGCCTCGACCATTGCCGCCTCGGCGGCAAGCTGGCCAAGCATCTCCTTCACCTGGGGAAACTGGGTGACGCTGTTGATCTCGCTAATGCGATACGCCAGGCCGACCAGGAATTTCAGCTTGATCCCCAGCCGCACCATCGACTGGTAGTTCTGGTAGACGTGGCAGGGCGTCGCGTGAAATTGCTTGTGGCACATCGCGATATCGCCGCCGATGAACACACGCTCCCACGGCACCTTCACATCGTCGAAATAGATGACGGAGTCGTTCTCGTCGTAGCGGCTCGCAAGCGGATTGTCGAAGACGGAGCCCGACGCCTTCTCGTAGGACTTTCGCGACAGGAGTTTCAGTCCGCGGGTGCTGATGGGGACCGCGAACGACAGGGCATGGCGCTCCTCGCCGGGAGCCAGCGGCTGGATGGTGCTGACGAAGACCTCGTCGGCAATGACGCCCCCGGTCGCAAGCATCTTGGCGCCACGGATCGTCAGCCCCTGTGCATCGCGATCGACGATGCCGGCGGTCAGGAAGGGATCGCGCTGCTGCCCGGCCGTCTTGGAGCGATCCGCCTGAGGGTTGATGATGACGTAGGTGAGGTAGAGGTCGCGATCACGCGCGTAGCGATAGTACTCGGCGAGTGCCCCGGCGCGCTTGGGATCATAGTCTTCGAAAACATTGAGTCCCATGACCATGCCGGAGATGCAGGACGCGACGTGGTCGGGTGCGCGGCCCATGAAGCCGGCATGCAGTGAGGACCAGGCCTCCAAAGCCTTGCGGCGCTCCTGGAGCTCTGAAAGCGATGAAGGGAGCTGCCAGATCCGGTTGGCGCGGCCGCCGTCCTCGGCCTCGAACGTCATCACCTCGCGATTGTCCGGTGCGTGCGCGAAATCGAAGAGCGTGGCCATGGACGCCGCCACGTTGCGAAAGGCTTCGTCTTTGGTGACGTCCAGGACGCGCGTCCCGTCTAGGAAGATGCAACGATCATCTCTGAGGCCTGCCAGGTATTCGCTTCCCGACCTGATCATGGCGCGTCTCCTCGCTCTCGATGGGATAGTCCCGCTCAGTAGTGGATCGGCAGTGGCCAGTCCGGCTCTCGCTCCGTGTCGTCTCGCAGATCACGGTAGCGTCCTCGGAAGAAGATCAGCGGCGCGGCATCCGAATGGACCGTGTGCCTCAGAACCCGGGCGACGAAGATCACGTGATCA